>Ga0265309_10000074_pt1 | contig 30539 bp, 29 predicted proteins | sample Helome_FD_192492 | JGI IMG/M metagenome (GOLD analysis project Ga0265309, IMG submission 192492) | Marine sediment microbial communities from subtidal zone of North Sea - Hel_20160524 (Illumina Assembly) | ecosystem: Environmental > Aquatic > Marine > Subtidal zone > Sediment ...
TGGGTAAGGATTTAATCGCTCTCAAGATCAGGGAAATCGCCGCGTTTCACGAGATCGAGATTTTCGAGGCACCGCCGCTGGCACGCGCGCTTTACGCTAACTGCAAACTGGACCAGGAAATTCCCGGGCAGCTGTATTTTGCGGTGGCACAGGTACTGGCCTTCGTATTCCAGCTACGCACTGCGCGTGAACAGGGAACTGAAGTACCGGATCGCCCCAGCCCCTACATGCCCACCGACGAGGAAGTCTAGATGACAGGCGAAACCTTAAGCGCTCAACTACGGGGATTCAATGCCCAGGGTCTTGCCGCACCGCTGATAGTGATCATGATGCTGGCGATGGTCGTGATTCCGTTGCCGCCGATGGCGCTCGATTTGTTGTTTACCTTCAATATTACTTTCGGGCTGGTGGTGTTGCTGGTGTCGGTGTATGCGCTGCGGCCACTCGATTTTACCGTGTTCCCGACCATTTTACTGGTCGCCACGCTGTTACGCCTGGCGCTGAATATCGCCTCGACCCGTATCGTGCTACTTGAAGGTCATACGGGTACGGCGGCAGCAGGTAAGGTAATCGAAGCCTTTGGCGACTTTGTTATCGGTGGCAACTATGCCGTGGGCCTGGTGGTTTTCACCATTCTCGTCATCATCAACTTTGTCGTGGTGACCAAGGGCGCCGGACGGGTCTCGGAAGTCAGCGCACGTTTTACGCTGGATGCAATGCCAGGCAAACAGATGGCCATCGATGCCGACTTGAACGCCGGTCTATGCACCCAGGATGAAGCGCGTCATCGCCGTAGCGAAATAGCCCAGGAGGCTGATTTTTATGGTTCCATGGATGGTGCCAGCAAGTTCGTCAGGGGCGATGCCATCGCCGGAATTCTAATCCTGTTCATCAACATAATTGGTGGGCTTTCGATTGGTGTGTTCCAGCACGATCTCGAAGCCGGGGTTGCGGTACGCAACTACACCTTGCTTACCATCGGTGATGGCCTGGTAGCGCAGATTCCGTCGCTGGTGCTGTCAACTGCGACCGCGATCATCGTTACCCGGGTTTCCACCTCGGAAGCCATGTCGAGCCAGGTCTTCAGCCAGATGTTTGATAATCCGCGCGCACTGGTCGTGTCTGCCACGATCATGGCGTTGCTGGGATTGATCCCGGGGATGCCCAATGCCGCGTTTCTGACCATTGCCGCAATGGCCGGGGGCCTCGCTTACGTGTTGCATCGTAAGCAGCAGCAGGGAGAACTGGTCGAGGTAGAGCCCGAAGATATCGAGTCACGTCCCGAACAAAAGGAATTGAGCTGGGACGATGTGCAGACGGTCGACATCATCGGTCTTGAAGTTGGCTATGGTTTGATTCCACTGGTAGATGCCCGCCAGGGCGGCGAATTGATGACTCGTATCAAGGGTGTGCGCAAAAAGCTATCCCAGGAGCTGGGTTTCCTGATCCAGCCGGTACATATCCGCGATAATCTTGATTTATCGCCAAACAGCTATCGCCTGAGCCTGCTCGGCGTGCCGATGGGTGAGGCAGAAGTGCAACCGGGTAAGGATATGGCGATCAATCCGGGTACGGTTTATGGCGAATTGAGCGGTACTCGTACCCAGGATCCGGCCTTTGGTCTCGAAGCCTACTGGATCGAACCCTCGCAACGCGACCATGCACAGACGCTGGGTTACACCGTGGTCGACGTATCGACTGTAATCGCCACGCATTTAAGCCAGTTGTTACAGGACAACGCCCACGAATTGATCGGCCACGAAGAGGTACAGGAGCTGCTCGAAGTGTTGAAGCGCAGCTCGCCCAAACTGGTGGACGGACTGACGCCGAAACCGCTCGAACTGAGCGTAATCGTCAAGGTTTTGCAAAACCTGCTGCAGGAACAGATTGCGATTCGGGATTTACGCAGTATCGCCGAAACCTTGGCAGAACACGGTGGCAAGAGTCAAGATGCCGGCGCACTGAGCGCCCTGGTGCGCATTAGCCTGGGTCGTCAGATCGTGCAAAGTATCTTCGGAATGGCGTCAGAGCTCACTGTTATGACCCTACACCCCTCGTTGGAACAGATTTTGCTTCAATCTGTTCAGGGACAGGACGGTAACGTAATGGCATTCGAACCGGGATTGGCGCAAATGATACACAGCTCGTTAAAACAGGCCGCTGAAAATCAGCAGGCACGCGGTGAACCGATGGTATTGCTGGTATCGCAAAGTCTGCGGACTTTCCTGGCTCGAATGGTACGTCATGCGATTCCGGGACTGCATGTACTTAGTTACGACGAAGTACCGGACGACAAACAACTACGGGTCGTCGCCAGCGTTGGTGGCCCCGAAGCCCTGACAGGTAGTGAAGTGAGGACTGGTAATGAGAATTAAACGAACATTTGCACCCACCATGCGCGATGCGCTGCAGCTGGTTAAACAGGAGCAGGGCCCCGACGCGGTGATTCTGGGTAATAAAAAGGTACCGGGCGGTGTTGAAATCCTGTCGGCAATCGATTTCGACGAGGCCACGATTGCAAGTATGGCCGCCGTCGCACCGGCACCACGACGCGAGTTGCAGGTCGTTGAAAAGGCCGCTGTCCATAACAACGATGTCGCCAGCGATGCCTGGGTCGGTACGATGTTAAATGATGGGCGCAGGGAACCCACGCTGGGTCCCGTCGCCGGGAGCCAGGATAAAGCGCGAACTGCACCTGCCGCGGTGGTTACCCAGGCGCCTGTCGCGCCGATCAAACCTGCACCCGTGAAGCGGCCGAATGAAGCCGAGGTCAGGGCTGCTGTCGCAAATTCGCGCGGCAAATCCCGGCCTGCTGCCAAGGTCGTAGCAAAGAAACCTGTCACCAGGGCCGCGCCAAAAAGACAGGTCGCCAAAAAAGCGGTGCTTGCAAAACCGAATCCCGCCCCGGTGCGGACTGCTACTGAAAAACCGGTCATCGATGAAGTCAAGATTGAGCTGCAAAATCTGCGTGATCTGATGGAGAGCCAACTATCCGTATTGCAGTGGGATCGATTCAGTCAAAAGCACCCGGTTCGTACGGTATTGCTGAACCTGATGTCAGAAATGGGATTGGGGGTGGACGTATGTGAAACCGTGATGTCACACCTTGGTGAACTGAGCGACGACCCACATAAGGTCTGGCAGCGCTTGCTCGGCCTGATAGCTCGTTGTATTCCAGCTAACCGGCGTGATCTGCTTGCCGAGGGTGGTCGTATTGCACTGGTCGGATCGACCGGGGTGGGCAAAACCACCACGATCGCCAAACTGGCAGCGCGCTTTGTGCAGGCGCATGGCAAACGCTCGGTTGCGATGATCAGCACCGACCAGTTCAGGATCGGGGCACAGGAACAGTTGCAGCATTATGCGCGGTTGCTGGAAGTGCCCCTGTTGATGGCAGCAAACAGTGAAGAACTTTGCGATCGGCTGGACATGTTGAGCGACAAAAAACTGGTGCTGATCGATACGGCCGGCATGAGCCAGCGTGACCTGGGCCTGAGCGAACGGTTTCATCGCCTGCAGCTGGGTTCACCGGAGATCGAGCCTTACCTGGTGCTATCGGCAAATACTCAACTGGCAGTGCTAAACCAGACCATTCTCAATTTCAACAAGGTCAAACTGGCCGGTGCCATTGTAACCAAGCTGGACGAGGCAGCCAGTCTCGGCGGAATCATTACGACCTCGATTCGCCATCAGTTAGCACTGGCTTACTGTGGCACCGGGCAGAAGGTACCTGAGGATCTGGAACCCGCCAAGAGTCATCGCCTGATCAGCAAGGCGGTTGCCTTGATGCAGCGCTATGGCGAGCAGTTCGATCAGGAAGCGTTAGCGGTGCGTTACAACCACATCATTAACAAGAATCAAGCATAGGAAAGACAATGGATCAGGCGCAAGGTATTAGACAAATGAAATCGCAACATCCGGTGCGGGTGATCGCGGTCACCAGTGGCAAGGGCGGCGTGGGCAAAAGTAATATCACGGTCAATCTCGCGGTAACCCTGGCGCAAAGCGGTGAGCGGGTTATGTTGATGGACGCCGATATGGGTCTCGCCAACATCGACGTGCTACTGGGTTTGAGCCCGGGACTCAATCTTTCGCATGTCATCAATGGTGAATGCTCACTTGAAGAAACTATTATCGATGGCCCGGCTGGTATCAAGATCATTCCGGCATCCTCCGGTATCGCATCGATGTCAGATCTGACGCCAGCCCAGAATGCGGGTGTCATCCGTTCGTTTTCCGAATTGACCGAACCGGTAGACACCTTGCTGATCGATACCGCGGCAGGGCTTTCCGACAGTGTCGTCAGCTACACGCGTGCGGCACGCGAGGTGATCGTTGTGGTTTGTGACGAACCGGCCTCGATTACCGATGCCTACGCGATGGTCAAGGTAATGAATCGTGATTACGGCGTGGAACGCTTTCACGTACTGGCGAACCAGGCGCATGGCGCACAGCAGGGCCGGGAGCTCTACAACAAGCTGGCACGGGTTTCGCAAAAGTTTCTCGATGTTACGCTCGATTTCCTGGGTAGCGTGCCTTACGACGATAACCTTAAGAAAGCGGTGCAGAAACAAAAATCAGTGGTCGAAGCCTTTCCGCGGAGTCCCTCGGCATTGGCTTTCAAACAAATCGCCAAAAAGACACAGCAGTGGCCGACTCCGAGCGATATGGAAGGGCACCTCGAATTCTTCATCGAGCGCCTGGTTAATTTCAATGCGCAGGAAGATCGCCTATGAACGGACACGCGATGTATGCCGAGGTCGAGAGTCTGGGAGAAAGTGACCAGATTGTTCGCCATGCATCGCTGGTCAAAAGAATTGCCTATCACCTGCTTAATCGCCTGCCGCCGACGGTACAGATCGACGATCTGATCCAGGCGGGTATGGTCGGACTGCTTGAGGCGGCGAGTAATTTCAATCCCGACATGGGCGCCAGTTTCGAAACCTTCGCCGGGATTCGTATCCGTGGTTCGATGATCGACGAAATCCGCCGTTCGGACTGGACACCGCGTTCGGTGCATCGCAAGTTTCGTTCGGTGACCGACGCCATTCGTAAAATTGAAAATGAAACCGGCGAGGATGCCAGGGATGCCGACGTCGCGGAGGCGTTGGGGATTAGTCTCAGCGAATACCACCAGATTCTGATCGATTCATCGTCGTCACGCATCTACAGTATCGATACGATGGAAGACAATATGCAAGATGCGGCGATACCAAACTCATCCGAAAATACGCCGGACGAGTCATTCATCAGCGATGAGTACCGTCAGCAGTTGGCTGAAAGTATCCGCCTGTTGCCGGAAAAGGAACAGCTGGTGATGTCGCTGTACTATGACGATGAACTCAATTTTCGCGAAATCGGTGAGATCCTCGATGTCACCGAGTCCAGAATCTGTCAGTTGCATGGTCAGGCCCTGTTACGTGTTAAAGCGCGTATGTCAGAATGGAATGCGCATAGTTGAAGGTTTTGCGATGTCTACTGGCATACATCAGTTGGAAAACTTCCAGGAAATCGAATTCAGCATCGATCAGGCGCTGTATGTAAACCCCTGGCGGTTAATTTCGAGATCACTCCAATGCAATATAATCGAGGCTTGATTGCGTGGATAAAGATATAAAGATCCTGATCGTTGATGATTTTTCTACCATGCGGAACATTATCAAGAACCTGTTACGCGAGCTCGGTTTCAACAATACTGCCGAGGCTGATGACGGTAAAACCGCCTTGCCCATGCTGAAATCCGGCAGGTTCGATTTTCTGGTAACCGACTGGGATATGCCTGGAATGGATGGATTGACCTTACTCAGGACAGTACGTGCCGACGAAACGCTCAGCGATATGCCGGTTTTGATGGTCACGGCCGAGGCGAAGCGCGAGCAAATAGTGGTTGCCGCTGAAGCTGGCGTCAATGCTTATGTAGTCAAGCCCTTCACTGCGGCAACGTTGAAAGACAAGATCGAAAAGATTTTTCAGCGCAACCATAGATGAAGACTGATGAAATAAATCAGCTATTAACTTTCCAGGGGAACGGTCGATAAAGACAGACAACGATTGACGAACTTCGCAATGCCGCAACAGGCTGTATCGCAAAGACGAATCAGGAGCATACAGGTTAGTAATAATGTCCGACCCACTCATCAAATCGGTGAATCACAGCCCGCGGGTGCAGGATGCCCTGAAAAAGCCTGATCGTGAGAAAAATCAAAATCCCCGCCAGCAAAAGAAAGAACGCAAGAAGAAGGACTCGAAGCGAATCATCGATACCTACGCATAGCCGCTGCGATATTCGGTGGGTTAAGAACCCGCTTCCCTCGAACCAGGACGCTAAAAGCGTTACCCCACTCTGGTTATTTCATCGATCTAGCGTTTACTCGCCGACAAACCTTAGATTTGCGTGTTTAAGGAGTGGTTTGGGCAGGAGGTCTTAACGCGGCGACGATCAAAGCCAGCCAGCCAAAAATGAAGGCGACGCCCCCCAGGGGTGTAATTGCTCCCAGCCACTTGATGCCACTAAGCGCGAGTAGATAGAGAGAGCCGCTAAACAGAATGATGCCTAGCATAAAAGCGAACGCAGCGAGTTTTACCCAGCGTGGTGAAAACTGCGGCATGGTTGAAATCACGGCGACGATCATCAAGGCAATAGCATGGTACATCTGGTACCTGGCTGCGGTCTCGAAGACGAGCAGATAGTCGGCGTCCAGCACATGTTTAAGCCCGTGCGCGGCAAATGCGCCTGTCATTACCGCGAGCATTGCCAACCCGGCGCCCGCGACCAATATCCAGCGACTGATTCTCGAATCGTGCAAAGTGGTCATTATGTTTATATTTCCGGGATGATCGACTCAATAATGCAGTTGGTTGAGTAGCGGCAGTTTAATGTACCTGTAATCTAATTGTCACTGGGTAAATGGAGGACGCGAAGCCTGCCCAGGGTCGATTCCAGTCTCAGGAGTTGAATTTGTAAACGGTCGTTAAAGGAAAAGCCGACCTGAATTAAACAGGGCCAGAGACTTTCTGCTACTCCCGGCAGACTTCGTTAAAGTAATAATGCAGGGCAGGCTTCGGCCATAAGCGTGCAGCTGATGTTATCGTATAATTATGGGAGTATGGAATTATGATGACAGTTAATTTATCCCATCAGGACGATGAAATTATAGTGACAAATTATAGTGACAGTTAACCTGATTTCGAGATAAAACGTTCATTTAGCTGTATATCAACAGATTTATCACCTGTTTGGGTGATGCCCCGACTGCGTCTTTCTGTTACGGTTTTCCTGTCTTCTATTCGTTTGTTAAAGCGATAAGTAATACCGTGTCAGATTCCAAAGCTTCTAATGGATTAAATTTTCGTTAAGGTTTTTCCCTGTCGACGACTGATCTTTATAATTTATCGCCAGACAAACCTGAATGTATCTGCCACAGAATCAGGAAGTACCAGAAAAAAATTATGTCTAACCGGAGCCCATCTTATCCCTCCATTTCGCTGCTAGTGGCGCTGCAAAAAGCAAAGCTTTTCCATGACTCATTTAGCCATGCCGATGCCGGATTAAAAGAATCTATGGAGTGCTGGGGATATAGTTCTCGAAGTGGTACTGGTCACAGACTGGTTGCCGCGGTGACCAGCTTTGGATTGTTCGACGTTAGCGGTAACTCTGCAGATCGTCGGCTAAAGCTGAGCGACGCGGCGCTTGACGGCCTGTTTTGCGCTGACGATATTACGGATAGAAAATCGAGTGCCATTCGCCAGTTCGTGTTGAATCCCCGGATTTACAGATCCCTGTGGGAACGATGGGAATATGATCTGCCTGATTACGATGAACTGGAGCAATACCTGGTCTCTGATCTTGGTTTCAATCGAAAAGTGGTGGCCAAATTTCTTGGCGATTATCTTGCGAGTATCGAACTGGCCCGTGGACATGGCCTGGGTAATGGGGAAAGTTTTCATGACCAGGTCGAAACCGATGTCGAGTTTAAAACCATCGATGTGGCAGCTGACCAGGAATCAGTGCAGCGGGAGGACAGTTTCGACGAAGACGACTTTGAATTCGAGTTTGATACCGTCGATTTGCTGCTGGAGCCAAAGGCAGGGCATGGGGTGGACAGGCTTGATGAAGAAGATACCAATCTCGAGTTTGAGACCGTCGACCTTCTGCTGGAAGCAAAACCCGGGCATGGGCCGGGCAGGTCCGACGAAGACGATACCAATCTCGAGTTTGAGGCGGTCGACCTGCTGCTGGAACCTGGGACTCGAAACCAGCAGATCGATTTTGGTGCAGATGACATATTGCTTGATCCCCAGGGAATGGAGGAAAGTGGCAAGCTCTCCCTCGTAGCGGTCAGTAACAATCTCGATTACCCCGCTAAGTTATGTAAGCCAACCGAAGTCCCGGGCGGCAAGGAGATTGCGCGATACCGGTTAGATCAAAATACCGGCATCAGTCTGATCGGGGATGGGCCGATCAATCGTAAGGTAATTGAAACCCTGATCGATCGGCTTACCGAAAGCCTCGAGTCCGGCGCCTTTGATTCCTCGAATGATGAGCAAGCCAAATCACTAAATTTCCTGAAAAACTTAAAGGTCTGAACGATTTTTGAAACTGCCTTTATCTGCGTCGTATCGAGCCCTGCTGGAGCATTTCAAGGTCTGATTTCTCGTCAGCAGAGGCCTGGAATGCAAAACTCAGGGAGGAACCTCGACCATTAGAAGACACTAAAATGTAAACCTCCAGGATCGTTCGCCGGCGGTTGCACACAGTTGTTTTCAAATAGTTAAAGACAGCTTTGTCGGATACTATTACTGGTATACGCGGATGAATAACTATTGATATGACCGGTATCTGGAAGCTGCTGATTGCAGGCGTTTGTCTTTATGCCGTAATGGTCGCCTTTGTTTATTACGGGCAGTCGAGCCTGATTTACTACCCGAATATGCCCGCACGGGACATTGTCGCGACACCAGAACGAATCGGTCTCAAATATCATGATGTACATTTCGTAACCGGGGATAATATTAACTTGCATGGCTGGTTCGTTCCGCACCACGCCGCAAAAGGCACGCTACTTTTTTTTCATGGCAATGCCGGCAACATATCGCACCGTCTGGAGTCAATCGATGTTTTTCATCGACTCGAGCTCAACGTTTTCATTATTGATTATCGTGGTTATGGACAAAGCGAGGGTAAAGTCTCGGAGCAGGGAACTTACCACGATGCCGTGGCCGCATGGGATTACCTGACCCGGACCCGGGGGATTGGCGCAAAACAGATCGTTATTTTTGGCCGATCATTGGGCGCATCAATTGCGAGCTGGCTGGCCAGCAAGCACACCCCGGCCGCACTCATTGTAGAATCCGGCTTTAGCTCGGTACCCTCCATGGCCAAACGGATTTACCCATTTCTACCGGTAAGTTGGCTAACTTATTTCAAATATGACACCAGGAGTTATGTAAAAAGTATTGCCTGTCCGGTTCTGGTCGCACACAGCAGGAGCGATGACATCATTCCTTTCGCAGAAGGTCGTGAAATTTTCGATGCCGCACCCGCAGCCAAACAGTTTTTAGAGATGCGTGGTGGCCATAATGATGGATTTATGATCAGTGGCCCGACCTATGTCAATGGGCTCAGATCATTTATCCACGCAAATCTTGAATAGATGGTGATCGAAGGTGCAGGATCGGTACTTCATAGTGAAATAAAAAAGCCACCCCTGGGAGGTGGCTTAATCTTTTCGAGCTAATTATTGCTTAATTCATATTATGGTCGCTGGTCATCAACGATAACAACATTGTCGGTTTGATAGTTGCCGGTAAATTCACAGCTGCCGTTCATGCCTATTGTCTGATCGACCCGCAGTATGCCACCCGGTAATATCTCACTGCCGCTATTGGTTATGATTACCGTCAAAATATCCAGGGGTTTGATCAAATCAACCATAAACGGGTCGGTTACGGCACCGCAAGGATCCGCGTCCGGCGTAAGTTCCAGGGTGTCAATACCGAGCGAGTGAATAACGCCGGTAACCTGTTCGGTATCCAGGGCGCTCTTGTCGACGATGACCAGGGCGGCGTTGATCAACAGCGGATCCATAGCATCCGGGGTACCGTCAACCTGGACCGGCAGGAATATTTCGATATCCCCCGGCTGCAGTAGCATACCGGATTTGGAGACGATTCGGGTACCGTTAATGTCAGCCTGGTCCGGGTACAACGGGGGCTGGTACATCACGTCTTTACTGTCGGTTACCGCTGAAAGGGCCATGGAAAAGCCGGTCTCGACATCTAAATTAAGCGTTTCTACCTTGCCATTGTACTGGTTGAAATCGCCTGATTCGGCGATCAGTGCCTCAATATACAGGAGCGGGTAATACTCTTCGGGCTTGTTTTCATCGTTATCTTTACCGGACCAGGACTTGACCCAGCCTACAACGGTAAGGTTCTTGCCAATCATATCGCCCTGCAGCAGTTCGTCGCTAATGGACTTCGGTACACCACCGTTACCGTCTTCGGCATTCTCGAAGAAAGCGGCGTCGTCGCCGAAATGAACCTTGACGCAGCCCTCGTTATCCATGTCCTGGCTGGGAAGCGCGTCGCAAAGCAACAGGCTGTCCGAATATATTTTTGTAATTTCTCCATACAGGCGAACCAGCTTGCTGTTGAAGTCCTTTTCGATGACGTCGACAAAAACGACCGGACGGAAATTAAAGCATTTATCTGGTTTGTTAGTGCAATTTCCCTTTTCGATGATGTGAATCGATTTACCGGCATCCATATCCAGCTGCAGGGCCAGCACTTCTCCAGCCACGACGTCAAAACAGTCACGCACCACCAGGTCGAGTTTGCCGTTACCCGGTAACTTGGGGTGTGCCATTTCATTGTCGGTAAGATCTTCAGGTGTAAGGTCTGCAGGGTCAGCCAGAACCAGCGTGAGCTCACTCAGGGTCAAGCGGATCTTGCAATAGGTGCCGGCAGGAACCTTATCCTTGAAAACCAGTGGTATCGATTCATTCCGGAGTCTTAACAAATCAATTTCTTTAGTAGGAGGTGCCGAGTAGAGCTCGACGCGTCCATTTTCTTCCGAGCCCATGAGTTCGACCTTGATAATCGACGCGATAATTGCGGCAAACATTGCCGGATCAGCCGGCTTGTCGGTTAACAGGATACCGACTGTACCTTTACCCTGAGCCTGACTGGTATCAGTTGTACCTCCGCCACCGCTGCTACCGCCGCAGGAAACCAGCGCGACTGCTAGCGCAATAATGGAAAAAGCGGCTGTTATTCTTTGTATGATTGGGTGCATCACGAATGTCCTTGGTAATATTTTTGGACTATCGTAACAGGGGAAAATTGGGATTAATATCCCTTAATTGAGTGAATATTCCTCATTTTTGTTAACCAGTGCTCAAAAAATAGTAGTTTTAGATGGTTTTCGAAGGTTTTTGCAATCCGAATTGCCCGCCAGCAGAATACATCCCCCGGGATATTGATTGCCGCGTTATAGTACTTGTCGACCTGGTCATTTTAACCAGCAGGTCAAGTACTCAAACATCATCGTTCGGGGAGTGATTTTCAGTCCTGTGGTCAGTGCGCATTTCGATGTCGTCCATGAAGTCCTTGTGTTTACCGGACAGCCGGTAGGCGAAGGTGAGGATCTCTGCGATGACGACATATAGCGCCTCCGGGACATGATCACCGAGATCGATCTGGTCGAGCACCAACGCCAGATCGTTGTCCTTTTGAATCGGCACATTGGCGTCATGTGCCAGTTGCAGAATTCGATTGGCGATTTCATCATGCCCCTTGGCTGTCACCAGCGGAGCCTGTTTGCCATCATATTCAAGGGCGATTGCAAATCTGGGCAGTTTGTTCATCACTACACCTCGATATCGATTAACGATTCGGCGTAGCTGTTCGTCGTCGAGGTCTGGGACCGGCCCGGTTTCCCCGGAAAACTATGCAACTCAGCCGCGCTAAAACCGGCCACCGACAATTGCTGTTTTAATTCTGGCAGCGCCTGTTCGACGCGAACGCGGGTCTGGGATTTCTCACAGTAAAAACTCGCGGCTACCGTCTCACCCTGAAGAAATATATGACAGGCAACAGGTCCCAGCTCGGCAAGTTCGAAACTCAGTCGAATATCCCAGCTGTTCTCTTTTTCATCCTGCGGCTGGTCGCGTTGCTCGAGATCTATAAGCAGCGGTTTGACTTCTTGCTGATCAAGAAGCGGCAGCGCAAAACTCAGTGACGGGGATTGTTGGGTCTCCTGTTGCAGGCCCAGTGAAGCACGTTGCAACAGGCTTTGTGACAAGGCCTGCTCGACCAGTTTCATGCCGTCTCTGACCAGCGCCTGGAGGAGTTCCTGGGGCATGCTTTTAGCGGGTGGCGCGTCATCGGGGGTGGACGATTTTATCCTGGGTTGAAGCGTCAGATCCAGTTCACGACTGAACGCTTCTTTACCGACCAGTTGTTTTAAAGTATTCAATGAGTCGGTCGCTGTTGCGCTACTGGGTTTGGCTTGCGCTGAGCGGATCAAGCTGGAAAATTCAAACCATTGTTTTATCCGGGCCGCATCAAGATCTGGGATCTTCGGTACCATTTGCAACAGTATTTGTAGCAGGGTTGGGGTCACACTGGACTGGGGTGGCGGCTGGGTCGAGTTCAATTCTCGCGCTGCATTGCTATGCACCGGGTATATTTGATGATTAGGCAATGTCGATTGTGGCTGCTTTGACGGGCCGGGGGTCGCCTGGTCGACGCTAGTTGAAGCTGGCTGGTTTGTATTAGCTGCGCCGCTAGCAATTTTTTCAATGCCGGACAAGGGTAGTTTTTGTGCAGAATTCGATGCGTTGTTCGTAATGGTTTGCGTTTCTGCTGCAGACCGGGTAGCTGCGGGCTGCTCCAGTTTTGTCGGCGTGGCGGGCCTGCTATCTGCCTTGTTTACCTGGCGCAATAGTTTTCCCAGCAGACGATTGTTTGTCGGAGGTGTTACTTCCTTGGTCGATGTTTCCCGGGGTGACAACCCTGCTGTCCTGGCAACCGCCGGTGGGGTCCGGGTATCGGCTTGCGATGCTACCCGGGGTTTGTCAGCGAGCGGCGCAGCAAAATTTTTTGCCGTAATGGTTGCGCGCTGCGATGCCTGCAACTCGAGTTTGTTTGCGATCGTTGTTGCGGGTGATTGCCTGGCAGAATCAGTTGTCGGTGTGGCATTAGATTGTGCTGCATCTGCGGCCTTGTTAACCAGGTTAAGTAATCTGACCAGGCTCGTGGCGTTCGATTTGGGCTGGTCTGGTACCAGTTGCTTTAACAGTCCTTTGTAAATCAGCTTGCGATCGAGCGGGGTGATTTCTATGCTTCGCCTGGCATCGTTGCGTTGCAGGCTAAGCAATTGATTTCGGGCCACCCCTGGCTGTCGAGGTAGTGTTAGAATTTGACCAGCGAGCCTGATTTCGATGCGTTGAGCTGTAATCCCGCTCACTACAGCGAGTACCGACTGCCCCGAGGGAAGGGCCCGGCTCAAGCGTGGATTCTGACCGCTGTCCAGTATCACCGGTCCGGGTATTCTCGGACTGGCCTTGAGTACCGGGTTTTGAGCGTCGCCGCTGAGCCGCAGGTTAATCTGGTCGCCGGGTTTGTAGTTCAGTGTATTAGTCGTCAGTATTTCCCCAAAGCGACTGCTTAACAACAATTTGCCCTGTAATACCTTGATTACCTCAGCCTCTACCGTGCCTGCAGCCTTGAGTTGGGCCAGCAGATCGCCGGTTTGGGAAACGACGGGCTTGCCGGTTAAAAGTTCGCTAAGGATTTTGATGTCCATACTGGCAATTGTTGTCCACCCCGGGTAAGAAGCTGCCGTTTGCAGGATCGGTATCCGACCCTTGAAATCAGGGCGGGATCCAAATCGTCGTGGCGAGCGTTAGAAATATGTCACTTGCAACATTGTTCGGCCGCGAAAGCGAGTTCTTGAGGTCGTTCAGGCGCTTTAATGGTTATTTCGCTCAGGTAATTCGACAAAAAATTGCCATTTTGCCGCTTAGAATGAAACCATCCTCTTTAACTTACTGATAATAAAGATATTTATAAATTGGCACGCATTTAGCATGTATTTTCATGTAAGCAGCAGTCAAGACACAGGTGAGTGATTAAATGGCGCAAACAATACAGTTAACGAGCAGTGAGAAGTTGCCTTCGAAGGTACCTGCGCAGGTGATAGCGTTGGACCCGCGGCCAGGCGATGCGGCGCAAACCGATCAAAAACATTTGCGCATCCTGCAAATATCGGATTTGCTGTCGCGTAACCTCGAGATCGATCAGGTTATCGAAGCTTTCATGGCTGAAATTGCTGCCGAGGTAAATTTCTGCGGCTATCAATTCAGGTGCGAGGATGTTGATATCAGTATCGAACAGGGCGTTATCGCAGGATTCAATGCCAGGTACCGGCTCAAAATGCAGAACCGTTTGCTGGGCGAACTGACCCTGTTCAAGCGCTCCAGTTTTAATAGCTACGAACTTTGCGAACTGGAAGACCTGATGTGTTCCCTGCTTTATCCGATCAAGAACGCACTAATGTATCAGATTGCGCTCAAGTCGGCTTATCGTGACCCGTTGACCGGATTGAACAATCGCATGGCGATGGAAAAGAACCTGCCACGCGAAATCGACCTGGCTAAACGTCATAGCCAGTCGATGGCTTTACTGGTGATGGATCTCGATGGATTCAAGCAAATCAACGATGGTTGCGGCCATGATGTTGGCGACCAGGTATTGTGCGAAGTGGCTCAGGTAATCAGTCAGGTTGTGCGCAACACCGACCTCGTCTATCGCTACGGCGGAGACGAGTTTGTTGGTGGTCTGGCACAAACCGATATCCACGGAGCAATCGATGTTAGCGAGCGCATCCGTAGCAGCATCGATGAACTCGAGCTGGATGGATGCCGTGCGGATGATCGTGTTCAGATTAGCATCGGTATTACCCTGGTGCGTCATGGCGATAGTTTCCTGAGCGCATTCAAACGCGCTGATAAAGCCCTGTACCAGGCGAAGATAAACGGCAAGAACCAGATTATTATCTGCTGATAAACCTGGCCCTGGCTGAAAAACTCGACACCCCCCTTCAATCTGCTCTAATCACTGTTACCACCATGATCAGGTAAACAGCATTTTTACTGGTAAATCAATGCGATAATGTGTTTCGTGACCTGATTCACAGGCTTTACCAGGCGGCACTGAAAAAGGCGCTAATATGGTCTATAACAGTAGATGTTGCAGCGCTATAGACAACTATGGATCTGTAACTTGCGGGATGTAGTATCGAAAGTAGTAGTGTACAGTTACGCCGACGCAACCAGGTGATAGAAAATATCTTGCTGGACCGTGGCTGTAATTGAATGTTTTAATCGGTTCGGATTTGAATCAGTAAAGTTAACCGCTTCAGATTTGAATTAGTAAAGAGGTAATAATAATGAGCATAAATATGACGACTTCCGATGAGGGTAGCAAGGTAACCATCGCAGTCGCCGGCAAGTTCGATTTTCAATTGTATGACGAGTTTCGTGCTTCCTATGCCGATACCGCGGGCGATGGCGTCGAGTATGTGGTAGATTTGGCGGAAACCGATTACCTGGATAGTTCGGCCCTGGGTATGTTGCTGCTGTTGCGGGAACACGCCGGTGGCGAAACGTCGAGTATTGAAATTAAGCAAGCCACGGCCGAAGTCCGTAAAATATTAGATGTCGCGAATTTCGGTAAATTGTTCAAAATTTGACAGGATTTCTAAATGATCGATTATGCGGAAAAACGTGACTTCCTGCGCATGCCTATCGATTGCGAGTTGAGCTTTCTGGTAGAGGGCAGCACGAAGCAGTATCAGGGCAACGTAATCAATCTTAGCAGTAAAGGAATTCTGTTTACTTCATCTGAAAAATTCGAACCGGGCACCACGCTGCAGATTGTTTTGACCCCGAGTAACTCGACCACGGCACCGATGGAAGCGGAGGTGGTCGTCGCCCGGGTATCCAGTAATGAAGTTGTGTTCGAGGTTGCCTGCGAAATCAGGGAGATTAAAGGTTAACTCGCAGCGTAGTGGGTTTTAACATAGTTTTTCACCAGCCCGATAAATTCCTGGGCAATGTCGTCGCCTTTAAGCGTAACCGTCTTCAATCCATCTTCGTAAACCGGCGCGACCGGTTGTTCTCCTGTCCCCGGCAAGCTGATACCGATATTGGCGTGTTTACTTTCACCCGGACCATTGACCACGCATCCCATGACTGCCACTTTCAGGGCTTCCACGCCGGGGTAGTCGTGTTTCCAGCTGGGCATTGATGCGTCCAGTTCCTGCTGGATCTGTTTGGCAAGCACCTGGAAATATTCGCTGGTCGTGCGTCCGCAGCCGGGACATGCGGTTACGCTTGGTGTAAATGAACGTATCCCCAGTGACTGCAATACCTGTTGCGCCACTTTAACTTCACGTTCGCGGGTTGCGCCGGGTTCCGGCGTCAGCGAGACACGGATGGTATCGCCAATACCCTGGTTAAGCAGGATTGCCAGGGCAGCGCTGGAGGCGACAATGCCCGGATCCCCCATGCCGGCTTCGGTCAAACCCAGATGCAGCGCATAGCGACATTTTTGCGCCAGGGTTTGATAAACATCGACCAGGTCAGGCACCCTGCTCATTTTACAACTGATGATGATGTGATCAGCAGGGAGGCCGATTTCTTCGGCAAATGCGGCGCTGTCGAGCGCCGATTCGATAACTGCCTGACGGTTGATAGCTGCTAGCGACAACGGATCGGCGAGGTTGGCATTACGCGTCAGCAGGCCGGCCAGCAACTGTTGGTCGAGGCTGCCCCAATTCACGCCAATACGCACCGGTTTATCATGGCGACAGGCAATTTCAATCATTTCGCTGAACTGTTGATCGCGTTTTTTACCGCGCCCGACATTGCCCGGATTGATGCGGAACTTGGCCAGCGCGCGTGCGCAGGCAGCGTGCTGAGTAAGCAGTTTATGGCCATTGAAATGGAAATCGCCGATTAAGGGTACCTGGCAATTCTGGGCATCCAGCTGATCGACAATATGCGGTATTGCGCTGGCCGCGGCATTATTGTTTACGGTTAACCGCACCAGTTCCGAGCCGGTTTCGTGCAGCAGCTTTACCTGCGCGACCGTGGCGGCGATATCAGCGGTATCGGTGTTGGTCATCGATTGCACCACTATGGGTGCATTACCGCCGATGATGACTCCGGAAACGTTAACGCTATGTCGATTGCTGGCCTGGTTCATGAAATACTGTTTGCGCTTTAGATGGCGGGTAATAGTAAAGAACATTCGTCCACAGGGAAAGAAATATGCCCTCGATACGCTGTATGCAAGTCGTATCAGAACGCGGCGGCTACCGCGTCATCTATTTTCCGGCTTCGTCAATCTATCGTAATGCGTCTAAAACGCTTAGAATTCGCGGCTACGCTGACTGGAACTGCCGTGTTCGAACAAGTAACCGTAATTGCCTTTGACCTTGATGATACGCTGTGGCCCTGTATGCCGACGATTCATCGCGCCGAGGAAACGCTATATGGATGGCTCGAGGCGCATTATCCGCGTGTCACCGAACGCTACAATCCGACGCAAATGATCGAGTATCGACGAGAATTCAGTGCACAGGATCAACGCTACGCGGTGGATATGACCGCCATGCGTTACGATTTTCTGCAACATCTTGGCGATATCCACGATTACGACGGCGAACAGCTATCCAGAAACGGGTTTGAGGTATTTTTCGAGGCGCGCCAGCAGGTTGAGTTTTACGACGACGTTTTGCCCTGCCTGCAGCGCTTAAAGCAGAAATTTCGCATTGGCTCGATCAGTAATGGCAATGCCAGCGTCGAACATGTCGGCCTGGCACATTTGATCGAGCACTCGGTAAGTGCATCCGATCTCATGGTGGCCAAACCGGACCGCTTGATATACGAGCGTCTGGCAGAGCGTTTCGACGCCTCCCCTGAAGAGATTGTCTATGTTGGCGATCATCCGGCATATGATGTGGTCGGTGCGCTTGCAGCGGGTTATCACGCAGTCTGGATCAATCGCGAGAGCATCACGTGGCCTGATCACTTGCCCGAGCCCGATCACCAGGTAACGGATTTGCACCAGCTTGAGACACTGCTCGATGAGTAAGGATTTGCCGCATCAGATGCTCAACCTTTTGCGCCAGAATCGGTTGCGCCATAGCGGTCGGATGGATGCCATCGGCCTGCATTAATGCCGGATCTCCGGCAGCGACTCCCTCGAGGAACCTGGGCAGGTAGTGAATCTTGAATTCATCGGCGATACGCTCAAATACCTGCTGAAAGCGCGCATTATAGGCCGCACCGAAATTGGGGGGCATGCGTACGCCGATCAGTATAACGACTATTTCCTGAGCCTCGGCGAGTTGCACCATTCGCCGCAGGTTGTCGGTACTCTGCGCGAAGCCAAATCCCCTGAGCCCGTCATTACCTCCAAGCTCGATGATCAGATGGGTCGGCCGGTGGTCGGCCAGCAGTCCGGGCAGGCGTTGTAAACCACCAAAGGTTGTTTCCCCGCTGATACTCGCGTTAATAACGCTTGTTTGTGGAAAACTTGACCTTATATTGGAGCTGAACAAGTGCGCCCAACCCTTGTCTACCGGTATATTGTGGGCGGCGCTTAAACTGTCGCCTAAAATCAGGATATTCGTTGCGGAGTGATTCGCATAACCACAGCTGTGGAAACCCAGCAGCAAGAACAGAGTCATGGCAGAAAATAATCTTTGCATTGCGTTAAACCAGGTCGGCAAGACCGTAGATACTCCGGATGGCGAACTCGACATCCTAAATAATATTTCGCTGGATGTTAAGTACCAGGAAGCTGTCGTTATCAAGGGAGCTTCGGGTTCCGGCAAGACCACGCTGCTGGGTTTGATGGCGGGCCTCGATCAGTCAAGTTCGGGAGAAGTGGTTCTGCTGGGCCAGAATCTGGCTGATAAAAACGAAGAGCAGCGTTCATCTATCCGTGCCGGCAAGGTTGGATTCGTATTCCAGTCTTTTCATCTGGTTCAGGGTGCCAGCGCGCTGCAAAATGTCATGTTACCGCTTGAACTGAGCGCTACCGAGAATGCCAGCCAGCTTGCCGCGACCAGCCTGCAACAGGTAGGGCTGGAGGCAAAAGCCCATACCCTGGTAGATCATCTATCCGGCGGTGAACAACAGCGTGTCGCGATAGCGCGTGCGTTTGCCACCCGGCCGGCCGTGTTGTTCGCTGACGAACCCACTGGTAATCTCGATGCAGCTACCGGGCGGCAGATCGCCGACCTGATGTTTCATTTACGTGACCAGTCAGGTACCACACTGGTGCTGGTTACGCATGAAGAAGAGTTGCTGGCACGCGGCGATCGTCAAATTCTGATGGAATCGGGCCGCCTGATGGCGAACTAAACGACGATGAATGTAAAACACGCAGCGATCCATTCCTACTGGCTGATGTTTGTTGCCACGGTAATTACGGTCGGTATTGTCACCTCGAGTCAACTCGTTACTAATCGCATCAGCCTGTTGCTTGATCGCCAGGCGAGCGAGCTTTTAGCTGCTGATCTGGTAATTCTGTCAGGCAAGAAATTCGATGCTGAGTACCGGGCGGCGGCCCGCGAGCAAGGCCTGCTGGTCAGCCAGAGCGTGAGCCTGCGCACCGCGATTTTTATCGACGACGAGCCACAGTTGGTGGAGTTAAAGGCGGTCGATGCGGCATATCCGCTGCGCGGTAAACTGGAGCGGGCGCATGAGTTGACCGCGCAGCGAAGCTATGCCGAACAGGGGCCTCCAGTCGGGGAGGTCTGGCTGGATTCTAAGCTGGCCCCGAACGTCGGCCAGGACCTGACCCTCGGCGAACAGGCGTTTGCTGCGAGTTGGCTGTTAACCTACGAGCCGGACCGTGGTGGAGCCATTTTCAACCTGGCGCCCAGAGTGTTGATGAATATCGAAGATCTTGCAAAAACGGGTCTCGTGGTACCGGGCAGCAGGGTTAGATACCGCTTGATGTTTGCCGGCGATCAGGCCGATATTGCCCGTTTCAAAACCTGGCTCACGATCAATCTGAAACCGGGTGAAGAAGTCCAGGGTCTGGAAAATGCCCGCCCGGAAATGCGCCGTGCGCTCGAGCGCACGCGCAAGTTCTTCGCGCTCGCAATCATATTGACGCTGGTAATTGCGATGGCTGCAATTGCGATTACCGCGCGTTACACCGCGAACCGGGAGGCCTCCAAGATCGCCATGCTACGCGCATTTGGAATCTCGCAACGGAGTCTGTTCAAGTATTACCTGGGTCAGTTGGGCAGGCTCTGGATTGCCGCGACGCTAGTTGGTGTGATGCTTGGCTGGGCAACCCAGTTTCCTTTGCAGTGGGCACTGGACGGCTGGTTTGGCAGGACCTTGCCGCAGGTTTACAGTTTGCGACCCTATCTGACCGCAGCACTCGTGGGCCTGCTTGCGCTGGCTGGTTTTTCGCTGCCATATCTGCTCAATGCAACCGCGACCCCACCGATGCAAGTTCTGCGCACGGTGGTCAATCGTCGTTCCTGGTCGCGTGGTTTACTTATTACTGGCAGTGCCATTATTGCCATATTTTGCGTACTCGTGATATTGATGCAGAGTTCCCTGCTGGCGGTTGCAGTTCTGGGTATTGTGCTGGCATGCGCTTTCATCCTGCCCTTGATTCTGGGCTGGATGGTGAAGCTGTTACTGGTTTCGTCGCGCCGTCGATTCTGGCTGCGTCAGTATCTGCTAAGCCGCTTACAGGCAAGTTCGCGCGGTGCGATTTACGTGATGTCGGGATTTAGCCTGGTATTGATCGCGATACTGCTAATCGCGGTAGTCAAAGATGAACTGATGGGTGAATGGCAGGCGCAGTTACCCGATGACATACCCAATTATTTCCTGATCAATATCCGTAGTAACGATGTTGCCGGGATCGAGGAATTTCTGCGTCAGCGCCAGATTGAAGCTTCGACGCCCTATGCGCTGGTGCGCGCGCGCATGTCGCAGATAAATGGGGTAGATGTCGATAAGATCAGTTTTTCACATCCGCGCGGATCCCATAGTGTGACCCATACCTTCAATATTACTTATGCCGACGAGTTACCCGAGCAGAATAAAATTGTCGCTGGCCACTGGCTCAGTGAAAACCGGGACCCGGCACAGTTTTCCGTAGAGGAGGGCATGGCTGAAAGATTGGGGCTAAAGCTGGGTGATCAGCTCACCATGACGGTGGGTAGTAAAACCCTGCAGGCCTCGGTGACCAGCATTCGCTCTGTATTGTGGGAAAATTTCAAGCCTAATTTTTTCTTGATCGCGAATTCCGAATTGATCGCAGACATGCCTCAGACCTGGTTGCTGAGCGCACTGATCAAGGACAGGCACAAGGCCGATTTAAAACAACTATTACAGCGCTATCCTTCAATCACGCTGCTCGACATCAGCGAGTTGATGGCGCGGGTGAAGGCTATTGTCGAAAAGGCCACCGTGGCTTTACAGTTCTTTTTCCTGTTTGCGCTCGCCTCGGCGACGATTGTCCTGCTGGCGGCTATTCAGACCGGCAGGCATGAACGGGAAGTCGAATCTTCACTGCTGCGCGCATTGGGTGCACATACCAGTCAGTTGTATCGCGTGCATGTGCTCGAGTTCACTCTGATGGGCGTGCTGATCGGGTTCTTTGCGGCCGCTATCGCCAGCATTGCAGGTTGGGCGGTCAGCGTTTACTTTTTTGATATCGAATATCATTTCTCGGCATCACTGTGGGGCTATAGCCTGGTGTCGGCCTGCCTGGTGCTGACACTTGCCGGCACCCTGGTGAGTCGCAGGGTCTATAATATATCACCGATGAAGATACTGCGTTCCTGATTCATCTGATCATGAATTCCGTTAGCAACAAACCATTTATTGCTGCAGTCAGCAGCCAGTTTGGCTGGAACGATCAGTTCGCCAGCGCGCTCGACTATGCGTCCAGTGTCGAGCATCCCGACAAAAGCCGGCCTTACAGTATCGATGTAGCCCGACGTGTTCTCGAAATGGGTAGTGACAGCGATACGGTGATTGCGACCCTGTTAAGTGATCCCGGTTTGCGCGATGTGCTCGATGGCAAGCGCATTGAAGCCGAGTTCGGTAGTAAAATTGGCCAGTTGACCCAGGGCGTGAACCAGTTGAACACGCTCAAGGAAGGTACGCAGACGCGAATCGATAGTCCTGAACAGGCGGAAAAACTGCGCCGCCTGTTGATGGCAATTATCAGCGACGTACGCGTTATGTTGATCAAGCTGTGCTACCGGGTCGAACGCCTGCGCCTGTTGAAATATGGTGACTATGAGCAACGGCGCCGGGTCGCACAGGAAACCCTGGATATATACGCGCCACTGGCCAATCGGCTTGGCATGGGTTTGCTTAAATGGGAACTCGAAGATCTGGCTTTTCGAGTGCTGGAGCCGCAGGGTTACAAGCGAATCGCGAAGCTACTCGAAGAAAAACGCAGCGAACGGGAAGCTTTCATCGAGCAGTTCACGACCCGGCTCAAGCAGCTACTGGAAGATCAGGAACTGACCGCGAGCGTGGAGGGCAGGGTCAAGCATATTGTCAGCATCTGGCGCAAGATGCAGCGAAAAAACCTGGAATTTCATGAACTCTTCGACGTTCGCGCGGTGCGCATCCTGGTTGATTCGGTAGCCGACTGTTACGCTGTTCTTGGCGTGGTGCACACCACCTGGCAGCATATCCCGAGTGAATTCGACGACTACATAGCCAACCCCAAGAATAATGGCTACCAGTCGCTGCACACCGCGGTTGTCGCTGAAGACGGTAAAATTGTCGAGGTGCAGATCAGGAGTTTCGAGATGCATGAAAATTCTGAACTCGGGGTTGCTTCGCATTGGCGCTACAAGGAAGGTGCGAAACTCGATCAGCGGATGGAATCCAACATTGCGCAGATGCGTGATCTGCTGCAGGGTTCCGCGGAGGAAGTTTCGGATGCGATATCGGAAATTTCAACCGAATTGTCCAATGATCGCGTCTACGTGTTTACGCCGACCGGGCAGATAATTGATATTCCACAGGGCGGAACGCCACTCGATTTTGCCTACAGTATTCACTCCGAAGTTGGCCATCGTTGCCGCGGCGCCAAGCTCAATGGTCGAATCGTTAACCTGACCACGGTGTTACAGACCGGTGACGAAGTCGAAATACTGACCACCAAAGAAAGTCGCCCCAGCCGTGACTGGATGAATAAAAATCTAGGTTTTATCAAGTCTGCCGGGACCCGATCCAAGGTGCGCAACTGGTTTAATCACCAGGATTTTGAACAGAACCTGCTGGACGGCAAATCGATCTATGATCGTATATTGAGTAAATACTCGATTCACAATGCGAATCTGAAACAGCTGGCAACGCATTTCAAACGCAAGGAAAGCGACCAGTTTTTCGCTGATATCGGTCGTGGCCTGATCACCTCGGCACAAATTCTGGGATTCTTGCAAACCGATCCTGATCAGGATCCGTTCAAAAAAGTTAAAAAGGAAAGCAAGTCACCCACATCCAAAGATGACGTGAGTGTCCAGGGCGTCGGTAACCTGATGACCCAGTTTGCGCGTTGTTGCAAACCTGTGCCGGGCGATGAGATCATAGGGTTCATTACGATCAATAGTGGCATTTCAATACACAAGCGCAGCTGTTCGAATATCCTGTCGTTGCCGGAAGCAAAGCACCAGCGTTTGATAGAGGTTGAATGGGGTCATCAAAATGATTCGGTTTACCCGGTTGAGCTAAGCATGACTGCTTACCAGCGTACCGGACTGATGCAGGACATCAGCACAATTTTGGCCAACCTGAAGATTAACCTGTTAGACATCAATTCCAGCACTAATAAAATCGAACAGATGGTGCATACCCGTATGACCATGGAAATTCGCAGCGTCGATGAACTGGTCGTTATTATTGACAAGTTATCGCAATTGCCTAATGTGCAAGACGTTAGAAGAATTGCCTGAGATGCAGGCGAAACATCAAATGTTGGACCAGAATGATAGTAAACCAGCAGTCAGGCGGCGCTTCAGTGTAGCGCCGATGATGGACTGTTCGGACCGGCATTCCCGATATTTCCTGCGCCTGTTTTCTAAAAACATACTGTTGTATACCGAAATGGTTACCGCCGCAGCTATCTTGCATGGCGATCGTGACCATCTGCTCGGCTTCAGTGACGCGGAGCATCCACTGGCGGTTCAACTGGGCGGATCGGACCCGGAGCAGCTTTACCGTGCAGCGCAGATTTGTAACGAATATGGCTACGATGAAATCAATCTGAACTGCGGATGCCCCAGCGACCGGGTCCAGTCCGGCAGTTTTGGCGCCTGTTTGATGAAAGATCCGGTGTTGGTAGCCGACTGCGTGGCGGCTCTAAAATCGGCAACCGGGTTGCCGGTAACCGTGAAACATCGCACCGGCATCGACCAGCAGGATGAATATGAAAACTTTGCAGGCTTTGTCGCAGCGCAGATCGACGCCGGTGCGGAGGCGCTGATTGTGCATGCGCGCAATGCCTGGTTACAGGGCCTTAATCCCAAACAGAACCGGGAGATTCCGCCGCTCAAATATGACTGGGTTTACCGTTTGAAACAGGACTTCCCCGCGCAGGAGATCATAATCAATGGCGGCATTAAAACCCTGGATGCCTGTCTTTTGCATTTGCAACACGTCGATGGCGTTATGCTGGGACGGGAGCCTTATCAAAATCCTTACCTGCTGCACAATGTCGATCAGGTGATTTTTGATCAGCAACAGGTTGAAATCCCTGACAGAATTGCGATGTTGCATCGGATTTATCCCTACATCGAACAACAGCTCGGCCAGGGCATGCCATTGACGCGCATGGTCCGACACCTGATAGGCCTGTTCCATGGTGAGCCCAATTCGCGGCGTTGGCGTCGTTACCTCAGTGAAAACGCCTACAAGAAAACCGCCGGCATCGAAACGCTATACCAGGCGGAACGGCTGGTAATCTAGATAGCTCTATGCGAAAAAACCTGCGCTACCTGATTCTGCTATTAATACTGCTGTTTGTGGTAGTCAACGAAACCTTGATCAAATCGCGTTCTACCAGCTGGGAGAATCCGCTTTGGGTGCGGATTTACGCGGTGAATGGAGATGGTCGCAAGGCTACCGAAAACTACATAGATTCACTGAGCAGACATAGCTTTGCGGCAGTGGAGAAATTCGTTAATCGCGAGGCGGGGCAACACGGTATTCAGATCGATGCCATCGACGTCGAGTATAACGGCCGCCTGCAGTCCGGACCGCCACAGCCACCCGCGGGGCAATCTGTGCTGGAGAATATCTGGTGGAGTCTGAAGTTCAGGGCCTGGGCCGCGCATCGCGCCTGGAACAGCGACCAGGACAAAGGGGATGTCGAACTGTTTGTGACCTACTACGATACTGAAACCACCTCGTCTTTGCGCCATTCGGTCGGCCTGGAAGGTGGGCTAATTGGCATCATCAACGCGTTTGCCGATAAATCCTATCGTGGCTCCAACCAGGTAGTAATTACCCACGAACTTATGCATACGCTGGGTGCGTCGGACAAGTACGCCACGAATAGTATTCCGCTCTATCCCCAGGGTTATGCCGAGCCATATCTAAAGCCGCTTTACCCTCAGCGAAGGGCGGAAATCATGGGTGGCAGAATTCCGCTTTCGCCAGAGCAGGCAAGGATGCCGGAATCCCTCGCCGAGGTAGTTGTCGGAACTCATACCGCCGCCGAAATCAATTGGCCCATCGATTGATAATCAGTTCGTGCGCAGGTAAACGTAACTCGCCCCCGCGGCGCCGTCACGCGCCTGGGCAGGGCACCAGGCGAGCACCTGCGACTGATTTGCGAGCCATCGCTGTACCAGCGGTTTGAGGATCGCATCACTTTGTGAGCGATACCCCTGGCCATGAATTACCAACACCATCCGCAGGCGACGTTGCAGCGCTTCGGAGATGAATATTTCAAGTGCTTGCAACGCTTCGGTTTGACGGTAACCATGCAGGTCGATGCTGTTTTCGGGCCGAATCACGCCCTGTTTAATTTTGCGCTGCAGTTTTTTTTGCAGGCCGGAATTGAACTGGGTATCGCGCGCTGCTGTGGACTCGGCAGGAAAGTCTGCGTGCTGGTCGATTTCCCGGTTTTTTGCCCGGGGAGGTGATTTTTTGGGTCCACGCCGTGGATAAACATTGATACGATCGCTGTGTAAGCGCTTGACTCCGGGTATCAGCCGGGCAAATTCTGATTCGTCATCATCGTTCATCGTGGTTTTTCAGATCAAATAGCTAATTTCGTTAATATTATCCGAAAATGCTCTCAGACCACCATTCAAATCATATAGAATCCTTTCCCGATGCATATACTCATAACCAACGATGACGGCTATCTCGCTCCGGGAATCAGGGTTCTTGCACAGGAACTGGCGTTGGTCGCGGACATCTCGGTGGTCGCACCCGAGCGCAATAGAAGCGGTGCCAGTAACTCATTGACCCTGATGCGTCCGCTGCGCGTGGAGCAATCCACAGACGGTTACTACTATGTCGATGGTACGCCGACAGACTGTGTTCACCTGGCACTTTCAGGGCTGCTCGACAATCCCCCCGATATGGTGGTTTCGGGGATCAACGCTGGTCCTAATCTAGGGGACGACGTGTTGTATTCGGGTACCGTGGCCGGTGCGATGGAAGGTCGCTACCTCGGGCTGCCTGCTATCGCAGTTTCGCTGGTCGGTAATCCCGCCACCCATTTTTCCAGTGCAGCGCAAATCACGCGCCGCGTGGTTGAACGTCTGACGCGCAGCCCGTTGCCGGACGATACCCTGTTAAATCTGAATGTGCCCGATTTGCCGAGTGATGAAATTGTGGCTATCGAGGCTACCCGGCTCGGTTTCAGACACAAGGCCGAGTCGATGGTAAAGCAGCACGATCCCTATGGCCGTCCCATCTACTGGGTTGGCCCCCCCGGTGAAGCGCAGGATGCCGGCCCGGGGACTGATTTTTTTGCGGTCGAACACGCTACTGCATCGGTTACGCCAATGCAGATCGACTTGACTCGCCACCATGGCATTGAACCATTGCAAAGTTGGCTTGAAGCTCTGTGAGTTCTTCAAAACGTAATCACCAGGGCATCGGTATGACCTCGCAGCGTACCCGTGATCGCCTGATCAAGCGCTTGCAGCAGCAAGGCATCGATAATGGACAGGTACTCGACGTGATGCGTCGGGTACCACGACACTTGTTTGTCGATGAAGCGCTGGCACACCGTGCCTACGAGGACACGGCGCTGCCGATTGGTTATGGGCAGACCATATCGCAACCTTTTATTGTGGCGTACATGACGCAGTTGTTACTGGAAGATGGTATGCCCAACTCGGTGCTTGAAATCGGCACGGGTTGCGGTTACCAGACAGCGGTACTGGCGAGTATTTTTCCACAGGTGTATAGCGTCGAACGCATTGAAGCCTTGTACTTGCAGGCGAAGCGGCGCCTTGCCGAGCTCGAAATGCATAATGTGCAGCTGCGCTACACCGATGGCACGGGCGGTTGGCCTAATCTCAGCTATCGCTTTGATAGAATCATTATGACCGCGGCCTGTACCGAGATACCCGAGGCGCTGGTGGCGCAGTTGAACGATGGCGGCATCATGGTGCTGCCGTTCGATAATGGTATCGACCAGACGATGACTAAAATCACGCGGGGCAAGGATGGCCTGGTTAGCGAGGAACTGGAAAAAGTTGCGTTCGTACCGCTGTTGCCGGGATTGAACTAGTGCAGTTATTTGAGACTATCTACCATCGCGTGATGCGCTATTCACGCCACCGGCACGCACCGTATTATTTGTCGCTGCTCAGTTTTGTCGAATCCTTTATTCTGCCATTTCCCCCACCCGATGTGATGCTGGCGCCGATGTCATTATCCAGACCGTTTCTGGCAATGCGGTTTGCGGCCTTGACCCTGTTATTTTCCGTGCTCGGTGGCCTGGTCGGATACTTGATAGGTGCATTTCTGTTCCACCAGGTGGAACCTTTTATCATCGAATGGGGCTATCAGGCCAGATTCGAAAAAGTCACGCTCTGGTTTGAGCAATGGGGTTTCTGGGCGGTGCTGGTAGCCGGATTTTCACCTGTCCCATACAAAATTTTTACCATTGCGGCCGGCGTATTGAATTTAGCGATCATTCCGTTTGTATTAGCTTCGATTATCGGGCGCGGTGCCCGCTTTTTCCTGCTCGCCTGGTGCCTGGCAAAGTTTGGCCCGGCAATCGAACCCAGGCTGGTAAGGTATATCGAATATATAGGATGGGCCATCGTCGCTATTTTGGTATTGGCGATTGCTTTTTATTACCTTACTCAGTAGACGTTGATAAATGAAATCAGCCATTGCTACCGCTGTCGCAGTAATGTTGCTGGTATCCTGTGTTACGGTAAACCCGCCGACTTATGTTTCCAAAGGTCCCGGCTGGTATACGGTTAAACGCAGCGATACGTTGTATTCGATTGCCTGGCGCTACGGACTCGACTACAAGCAACTGGCGCGCTGGAACCAGATTGACTTCAATTCGCCAATTCATCCGGGTCAGCGCCTGCGCTTGATAAAACCTGGCAGTAAAACTATCGCCAGTAGCGGTGTGCAGAAACCTGGCACCAAAACTAAAACTAAAACCAAAACTAAATCCAGCGTCACCACCAGCAACAATGATCAGTACAGCAAGCGTGGCCCGGTTAAATGGATCTGGCCGACGCGGGGTAAGCCGCTAAATACTTTCCTCGCCTCCAAGCTCGATCGTCGCGGCATCGATATTGCGGGCAAGTTTGGGCAGCCGGTGCGCGCGGTTGCCGATGGCAAGGTTGTATATAGTGGTAATGGTTTGGCCGGTTATGGTAATCTCATCATAATAAAGCACAGCGATACCTATTTAAGTGCCTATGCCTATTGCCAGGAACGCCTGGTGCAAGAAGGAACGTCAGTAAAGTCGGGGAAGGTTGTAGCAAAAATGGGTCGCAGAGATAACACCGCAAAATTGCATTTTGAGATTAGACGAAATGGCAAGCCGGTAGATCCAATGAAGTATTTGCCTAATCAATAAGGGAACCTCTGAATGACCAAATCGACCGATAAGTCACTTATCGAAGATACTGAAATACCGCCTGAAGAGCTGGTAGAGAACCTCGTGGAAGACCAGGAAGCTGCAGACCTGGATGACGATGATGACGAAGATGATTCGACTGAAGCCGAGACTGCTGCAAGCGACGATGACGAAGATGAAAGCGATGACGACGTTACCGAGAGCGAAAAATTTACCGAGCGTCGCAAGCCGGAGACAGATCGTCGCAAGACGACCACGCGTCGTTCGTCAGACTCAGATCCAACCCGGCTCTATCTCAAGGAAATAGAAGTTTCACCGCTGTTGACCGCGGAAGAGGAAGTCTATTACTCGCGCCTCTCGCTAAAGGGTGACACCGCGGCGCGCGACAAAATGATCGAATGTAATCTGCGCCTGGTGGTGAAAATTGCACGTCGTTACATGAATCGTGGGCTGGCACTGCTCGATTTGATCGAAGAGGGTAACCTCGGATTGATTCGCGCGGTAGAAAAATTTGATCCCGAGCGTGGCTTTCGTTTCTCCACTTATGCTACCTGGTGGATTCGGCAAACAATAGAGCGTGGGTTGATGAATCAAACGCGCACCATCAGGTTACCGATCCATGTTATCAAGGAATTGAACACCTACCTCAGGGCGGCACGAAAACTCACGCAGGAACTAAACCGCGAAGCAACCCCCGAAGACGTTGCCAGATTGTTAAAGAAACCGGTCAAGGACGTCGAGAAAATGTTCAAGCTGGCCGATCGTGTGTCTTCTTTCGATATACCCATGGGTGGTGACGGCGAACGTCCATTACTCGATGTGATTCCCGATGACAGCAACGCCGACCCTTCCAGTATTCTGCAGGATGAAAGCGTCATCAAGCATCTCGATAGCTGGCTGGATGAGCTCGACGAAAAGCAGCGTGACGTCGTTGTGCGCCGCTTCGGTCTGCGTAATCATCCGCGTGGCACGCTCGAAGAGGTGGGACTCGAGCTGGGTGTGACCCGCGAACGCGTGCGCCAGATCCAGATGGACGCGTTACGCAAGTTGCGCCGAATCCTCGAACACAGCGGTTACTCCCGCGACAACATCATCAACGAAGAATAATCCCTAGCCGCGGTCCCCGCGGCACTAACCCTCCGACCTCGGCAACCAGCCTTTACGTCACAAGAGGGTTCAGCGGTTGCCTCCTAATAGAGTGGCTTACTCCCGACGTAGCCACGGATCGAAGCCATGGTGAGGCGACGGGAAGAGTTTAAGAGGGGAGGATGATGGCGGCGGTGACGTCGCGGTCTTCGGCGACGAGGATGTTGAAAGTGCGACACAGGGCGCCGTTATCCATGACTTCGAGGCCGATTCCCTGTTGGCCGAACAGTGCGTATATCTGCGGA
>Ga0265309_10000077_pt1 | contig 30184 bp, 31 predicted proteins | sample Helome_FD_192492 | JGI IMG/M metagenome (GOLD analysis project Ga0265309, IMG submission 192492) | Marine sediment microbial communities from subtidal zone of North Sea - Hel_20160524 (Illumina Assembly) | ecosystem: Environmental > Aquatic > Marine > Subtidal zone > Sediment ...
GGACGGCTTACGACCAAAAGTTTTTCGGTATAAAAATGTCGGAGGAAGTGCCAATGACAGTGCAGGACAGGGCTTATACAAGTCCGATTTGGTATACGCCGAATTAAGTAAAATTGATGGCGTTGGTATGTCACTGCATTTGGTAAACACAAGTTTTTAGATGCCTATGTAGGTTTGTCCTGTATGCAATAGACAGGTATTTTATTGCGGTAGAATGGGATATTGAAAAAGATGAGATAATAGGTAAGGTACCTTTTAAATATAATTAGTCATTAGTTAAATACAGTGATATTCCTAAGGTGCTTTAGATGTTTTTATCAGATGTCCTTATACGATTAAACACTATTTTTTGTGCAAATTTTATGCGCGTAAAAAAGAGTTGCAACAAAAATAAATTGTAACTATTTGATTATAAAGTGGTCTCACTCCTCCTTCAATGTATTATGGAAGACAGGCGGGCCTTCACTATCTTGCAGCGCACAAACCCTCCGGAGCAAAACGAAGGAGGGCACACTTGATTAGTGCGCTTCGGTCATGGACCGGATGTACCCGCTCCTGTAAGATTTCGTATATGCTATTCAACTATTTGTGTTTATCCGGGCACTTAGTTTTTAAAATGACCTATCTATTGGTTATATTTAAGAGATAGAATGATTTTGAAATGAATACAACCTACGACGCCATCGTCATTGGGTCCGGCATTTCTGGTGGATGGGCCGCCAAGGTATTGTGTGAAAACGGTCTTAAAACCTGTGTTGTTGAACGGGGAAGAAATGTGGAGCACAATAAAGATTATCCTACCGCTCACCTGCAGCCATGGGAACTTCCTCACCGCGGCTGGATGCCCAGGGCATTCAGGGATGAAAACCCCCTGATCTCCAAATCGGCAGGTTTTGGTGAAGATACTGCCCACTTTTTTATTAAAGATAAGGATCAGCCCTATGTACAAAAAAAGCCTTTCGATTGGATTCGAGGATTTCAAGTGGGCGGAAAATCCTTAACATGGGGCAGAGCTTGCCAGCGATGGAGCCAATCCGAATTCGAATCCCCTTTCAAATATAAGTATGGGATTCAGTGGCCTGTAGATTACTCGGAAATAGCTCCCTGGTATCATTTAGTAGAAGACTTTATAGGAGTATGCGGAAATAAAGACGGCTTAGAATCCATGCCCGATGGGGAGTTCTTACCCCCTTTCGAAATGAATTGTGTTGAACGCCATATGAGTAAGGCATTAAGCGACAGTTATCCGGACCGGCACCTGGTGCATGGAAGATGGGCGCACCTGACTGAGCCTAAAGAACACCATTTAGAATTGGGCAGAGGAAAATGCCAATCGAGGAATCTTTGTATGAGAGGATGTCCTTTTGGCGCATATTTCAGCAGTAATTCCAGTACCCTGCCTTCGGCTCAACGAACCGGAAACCTCAGCATTCTTTCAGATGCGGTTGTGGTGAAAATAATTTATGACGACCACCAAAAAAAGGCAACTGGCATTGAGTATATAGATACTGCTAGCGGAATACCTCAGGAGTTAAAAGCGAGCATAATTTTTGTTAATGCCTCGGCCCTGAATTCAAATCTTATCTTATTGAACTCTACCTCAGATCGTTTTCCGAATGGGCTGGGAAATGATCATGACATACTGGGGCGTTATGTAGGTTTTCACAATTACCGTGGATGGGCCTCGGGCCGGTTTGAAGGGTTTAGGGACACCTATGTTTATGGCAGGAATCCTTCTGAACTTATTTTAGCCAACTTCAGAAATGTTTATAAGAATGATATGCCTTTTGTTGGTGGATATACCATTTTCAGTGGGGCATACCGGGCGCGAAATGAAGAAGCTCCCAAAAATGGCCCCGGTATTGGGGCGGCATATAAAGAAGGCCTGCGCTTTCCGGGAGATTGGCAGGCTTATATGTATATGCAGGGCGAGACCGTTCCAAAAGCATCTAACAGGGTTTATTTGTCCGACACAGAAAAAGATCCCTGGGGAATTCCACAGCTCGTAACGGATGTGAATTATGACGATAACGACGAACTGATGGTTCAGGACTTTTTAAAGGAGAGTAAAACTATGCTGGAAGTCATGGGATGTACCGATATCGAACTGGACGATTCTAAACAAGCACCGGGCCTGGACATTCACGAAATGGGAGGGTGCAGAATGGGGACCGCTCCAAAATCGTCTATGCTAAATGCTTTCAACCAATTGCATCTATGCCAGAATGTCTTTGTCACCGATGGTGCGTGTATGACCAGTACAGGAAACCAAAGCCCATCCCTGCTTTATATGGCGTTTACGGCAAGAGCTGCGACCTACGCCGCCGAACAATTTAAAGCCCATAGAATATGAAAATTACACAACAGAACCAGGTAGGAGTTGGTATCATAGGGTCTCAATTTATCGCTAGTATTCATGCCGAAGCACTGAAAACGGTGCCCGATGCCGTTATTGTAGCGGTAATGTCTCCCAACGAGGCGCATGTAAAAGCTTTTGCAAATAAACACCAGATCCCTAATTGGTTTACTGATTTGGAGGCCTTTTTGGCCCTGGACGACATTGATATGGTTATCCTTGGCGCGCCCAACTATTTGCATTGCGAACTAGCCGTTAAAATAGCAGAGGCAAAAAAGCATGTAGTGGTAGAAAAACCCCTTTGCTTAAACCTGGAGGAAGCAGACCTGATGATTGAAACCTGCAAAAAAAATAAGGTGAAACTAATGTATGCAGAAGAGCTCTGTTTTACGCCAAAATATGTACGCTTAAAAGCGCTCTTAGACGAAGGAGCTTTGGGGTATCCAATATTTTTAAAACAGTCTGAAAAACACGATGGCCCCCATGCAGCTCATTTTTATGATGTTGAAAAATCAGGAGGCGGTGTTATGATGGATATGGGATGCCATGCCATTCAATTCTTCAGGTGGTTAAATCCCAGAGCGTCCATTGTTTCGGTCTATGCGCAAATGCAAACCTCTGTACATCAGGATAAAACCATTGGAGATGACAACAGCGTACTTATTTTAGAATTTAGCAATGGGGTAACCGCAATTGCAGAAGAAAGCTGGATCAAAAAAGGAGGGATGGACGATAAAGCTGAAATACATGGCAGTGAAGGGGTCGCATATGCCGATGTACTACAGGGAAATTCCATACTGACCTATAGTGAAAAAGGGATAGGGTACGCAGTGGAAAAGGCAGGAAACACAAAAGGCTGGAGTTTTACCATGTATGAAGAACTGTGGAACTATGGATTTCCACAGGAGATGGCACATTTTGTCGACTGTGTTAAGAATAACCGTACCCCGCTGGTTACCGGGGAAGATGGCAAGGCTGTTTTAGAGGTTCTTTTCGCGGCATATGCTTCCGCAGGAGAAGGAAAAAAGATCATGATGCCCTTTAAGACTGATGCCAAAAAACCGTATGTATTATGGAAAAAATAGACCGCAGAAATGCTTTAGGGATATTAGCCCGGTGGTCTGCCGGAAGTTTTATCCCCTTTTCCTGGCTTGTAGAAGGATGTACAGATAACAGCAATCCTTCGTTATTTAACGAAGAATATCAATTGCTTCTGGCTGATATTGTCGAAATTATTTTACCTGAAACAGATGCATCTCCGGGTGCCAAAGAGGCTAAGGTTCATTATTTTATAGCACTCATTGCAGAAGATTGTTATGGAATTGAAAGAAAGGATCGCATCCTGGTTGGGTTAAACCAATTATTAGGTGAAGGCTTTTTAGATTATTCATCAGAAAAGAAATATGAAGTAATTGAGCAACTAGACGAGGAAGCAACTGCCGCAACCCATAAAATTCCTCATTATTTTAAGGACCTTAAATCTCTTACGCAGTGGGGATATTTTTCTTCTAAAATAGGCATCATGGAAGGGTTGAGGTACAATCCTATACCCGGATATTACAAAGGCTGTGTTCCTTACAATGGTGAAATAGCTTGGTATTAATGACAATAAATCAGTGTAAAGACTATCAGGAATTAAGCAAAACGGCTGCTGACTGGTTAATCCGGAGGATCAGAAAAAACCCATTAAGCAAGATAAGTATTGCCACCGGAAATTCTGCTTTGGGAATGTATAGCTATATCACAAAGGCCCAAAACCTGCATACCAAATCGCTTTCATTGTTTCAATTGGATGAATGGGTTGGATTATCCGAATATCACCATAGTTGTATGAGTTACATTGAAAAAGAGGTGAGAATCCCCTGGGGAATAGCTGCGGAAAGAGCACATTACTTTTCTCCCGTTTTAACGCTCCCTGAAAGTAAAATGCAGGCAGAGGAGGCGGCATGTTCTATGCAAAAAGAACTTGAGATGAAAGGTCCCCTGGACATCCTCATTTTAGGAATGGGAAAAAATGGTCATTTGGGTTTTATAGAGCCGGCCGAAAATTGGCCTCCAGATGAATGTTATGTTTCCAAATTGGCACAATCTACCAGGAATCATAAGATGATTAGCTCGGAAAAAACACCCCCTGAATATGGAATAACTATGGGAATTAAATCAATCCTGCAAGCAAAAGAAATTTTATTTATTGTAACCGGAACCGGAAAAACAGCTACTTATTCTGAATGGCTCAAAAAGGTTATCACCCCTAATTTGCCTGCAAGTGTTTTATGGAAACATCCCAGGGTTTCCCTGGTAACGGACCTGTAACTTCAAAAGATGATATTCCATTTTTTGAAAGGGTGGGTAAAACATGGAATGAATAGTAATAAAACCGTTTATTTGAACTTTCAAGAACTAGACTGGGGCTTTTCATAATAGCCGTCGTTCTGCATCGTTTTCAATGTCTTTTTATGTTCTATTAAGTACTTTATGATGTCACGCTGATGAAATTGTCTTGCGAAACTTAATGCGGTTTTGCCTTTGTAGGTCGCACTGAGATCAGCGCCATTTTGCACCAGATATCGGACCATTTCCAATTGCCCGTATTTTGCCGCATACATCAAGGGTGTTTTATCCGCACAAACGCCCTCGATATCGGCTCCGTTTTCAACAAAATAGCGTAAGGATTTCATCGATTTTAACTTGATGCTTATTGCCAAATAATTATATTTTTTGCTGTCTGCTACTCCCACACATTCATTGATGTGGTCCACAGTAATTAAATGTTTCAAATTTTCAGTTCGGCCATACTTTATACTCCACGCGATTTCATTCGTTAATTCTTGCCCATAAGATGCGATTCCTGTTAGTGAAATTAACGTTATTAAAATCAGTTGTTTTATACGTGAATTCATGATTGGGATAAAACTATGCACAACAATTGAGTAAAGCGATTTATTCGCTTTATATCTCAAATATAGGGGATAAAAAGCATTATTCCCATTACCTGATATATACACTTATGTTAATAGTATAAGAGGGAATCCTTTATCTGAACTTTCCCAATCTTGTGGGTTTTGGCCAAACGATAATACGAATTATCCGGATTACTGTGATAGACTACAACAAAGGCGGTTTTCACATCATAATTTTTTCCTACTTCAACAAGATACCTACTTTCATATCAGAATAATAATCGACCTCAAATTTTTTCATTTTCATATAGTGTTATCATTTAGAGCTCTGTCCGGTTGGTCAGAGTTCTTTTTGATTTTATCGTTTATTTGAACTTTGGAAAAATAAGGCAAAAATTTCTACCTGCCGGTTTACACAACTTCCGGGTGCTCGCAGCGCAGCGCGATGAGACCGCCTAATCAATGAGCTAACTGCCATACAGGCAAGACAGTAAGTCAGAATTGCGGAATCGTCCCCTGTTAAATATCCCCGCTTATTCTAAAACATGAATATTTTTTTTGGCACAAATCGCTTTCAATTCATCAGGCCAGATAGAAACCGTTACTTCACCCAGATGCGCGGTTCTTAAAAGGTACATATACGTTCTTGACTGACCAATTCCACCACCGATACTCAATGGAATTTCATCATTTAAAATAGCCCGATGGTAAGGAAGTTTAAGAAAATCTGTCTGCTCAGAGAGTTCCAATTGGGCTTTCAAAGTGTCTTTGGTAACCCGCACCCCCATTGAACTCAACTCATGCCGTCTTTTGGTTACTGGATTATACACCAGGATGTCGCCATTTAGTCCGTACATTTGTTCGCCATTTATTGTTGTGGATGGCGTAATCCAGTCATCGTAATCCGCTGCACGCATCTCGTGGGGATAGCCATCTTTTAGTACTGAACCAATGCCAATGATAAATACGGCAGGATATTTTTCCAGAAGCTTGTTTTCTCTTTGCTTTCTCGGCAGATCAGGATACATGGCCAGGATCTCTTCTGCATGAATGAATTTGAGTTCTTCCGGGAAATCGGGATATTTGGGATCGCCTAATTCCGGAAAATGCGTTTTGGCCATAACACCGGCGTCTCTAATTACCTTCCAGATCTTTCTAACAGTATCTTTTAGATAATCTAAGGTCCTGTCTTCTTCAGAGATGCGCTTTTCCCAATCCCATTGATCGACATATGCAGAGTGGTCATGATCAAGAAAATAATCCTTTCTTATAGCTCTCATATCCGTATTGATGCCTTGGCCAACTGCACAATCAAATTGTGCCAAAGCCATACGTTTCCATTTTGTTGCCGCCTGTACCACCTGTGCCTCTATTCGTTTAGGTAATCCCAGCCCTGCCGGAAACTCCACAGGAGTGCGAGAGCCGTCACGGTCCAGATAATCATTAACACCACTATCCTTTCTTACGATTAATGGCACCTGAACCATTTGCAGATTTAAGGCCTCTGCCAGACCTTTTTCTATGTGGTCTTTGATTATATACAGAGCTTCCATCCTCTTTAATGGTGGTAATACTGCCTTGTAGTTATCAGGAAGAATTTTGCTTACTTCTTCATAGGTACTTATTCCGGGTCCGGCTAAATCTGATCTTTTTTCTTGCATGGGTAAGTATTTTTAATATTTGGTAACAGAAAGATTTTTCTCGCTAGGTACTTGTTCTATATCCAATTACGCCCAAAATTAGATAAAAGAGGCCATAGAATATGTGATAAATCTCATATATAGAATCTTAGGTTATCCATATCACGCTAAAACCATAATGCACTCGATCATTTCCAAGCATTACCTCATAATTATTTTGAGCGTTATTATTGGGAAGTTCACCCCAGTTGAAGAGTAAAACGGTTTTGGTTATCCTTTTTTTGAACTTTCCCTATGATATAGAATTAGAATTAATGGTTGTAAAAAAGGAAATGCTACAACTTGAATAGACGCTATATAGTTTTTATCGCAGAAGGCGATTTAAATTCCTAACTTTTTATTTTCTTTTTTTTCTCCTTCTCTTTTTTCTTTTTCTTTTCTTCTTCAGGCAATCTGGTTTAGCGGGCGATATAGCACTAAATATCCTGACATCCCGTAACGTTACAGTCCCTTTAATTAACATTCTCATCAGAAAATAGAAACCTGCCAAAAAATAACAGATAGTACATTTTATCCATTATTCAAAACACACAATTAGTACTTTTCCTATTGAAGAAAAAAGAAGGTTAAATTAAACTCAACTCTCCCTTGGAACATTACTATAGCTATCTAAGTTATCACCGCCTTAATGCTCTTCCAGGTTGTTCGGCATACAAAACCCCTATTACACCAGAACAAACAGCGCTTGAGCGGAAAACGATTAGAATTACCACAGCATCCGATGAAACCGTAAAATACAAATACATTAATATGAAGATGGGCAGTTTTATGGTGTAAAGAACAACCCAGGAGAAAATGTAATATTTCCAATTATTGCAGATGAAGTGTATGAAATATTTGTAAAAAAGGTGGATTCCCAACTGGGCTCGAACCAAAAAAAATAACATGTTAATATCCAGCTATTTGACAGCTTGCCAACCTAATAGGAATCCGAAGCAAATCCCTTTTTGTGTATTTTCCTTCCCTATATTTTATTGTGTTATCTGAACCTTCCTGGACACTGCTTAAAGAGGCATAACTAGTGTAGAACAAAAAGCTACTACATTACTTTATAGTCAGATGACCAATATCATTTACATTGGTTAATCTAAATCCTATATTCCGAAATTATATAACCACCACATACAAACGAAATAGACTTCTAAAAAGATAGTTTGCTTTAGTAAGGTATCATCCTCCCTTTCTGAAGTTAATAGTTAAAAGCAGGATTAATTAAATACAATTTACCATGATTACAACAAGAGATCGTCATGAGGTGGAGATGGAAATGAAAGAAACATTAGGATTGGTGCCTGGTTTCTTTAAAAGTATCCCTGATCAATACCTCGATTACGAATGGCAAATGTTTAAAAAACTTGAATTGGGAGAAACACTAATCCCAAATAAGTACAAAGAACTTATGGGCATCGCAATTCATGCGGAGACTAAGTGTGTTTATTGTACTTTATTTCACACGGAAGCAGCAAAACTTTTTGGTGCTACCGAAGAAGAAATACAGGAAGCTGTGCATTTTGCTAAGATGAGTGTTGGCTGGAGTGTTTATCTAAACGGCATGAGAACAGATTATGAAGAGTTTGCCAATGAGTTTACTCGAATTGGTACTTTTCTTAAAACCAAACAACTCACCAATGCAAATTAAAAAAGGGCAAAGAAACATTTTTCAGATAACATTGACGGGGTATGAACTAGCGACCTTAATATCATCCGCCAGATGGATTGTTGATGGAGCTAAGGGCGAATTAACTTTGGAAGCTGCCAATAATCTCAAACAACTATTGGACAACTATGATAACGAAGCAAAAAAGCTGCATAGCCAGCCCTCTTCCTGAATAAGATCCATTTGAAAGTTGCCAAAGATTTCATGTAAACGTGCATTCCATAGCCCAAATTAAGAAAAAGATGTTTCCTTGTAAAAATTTGTAAGCAGATGCCAGAATTTTTCTGGCATCTGTTTTTTTATTCCTTGACTCCATTACATTTTCTTCTCATTAGTTTTTGTTTTCGTTTCAAATTCAACAAATCCCACTGGGATTTCTTTGGATTGTTGAATAGAATTTAATTGATTTTTACTGGATTGATTGTTATTTAAGTATCCATCAAAAAATGTAAGTACATATTCCGAAAGGATTTTATATCCTAAATTTATTTCCTCTTGCGTGCCTCTAACGGCTGCCCAGTCATCCGCATTGTGATTACTTAACAGGATCCACGAAGAACCAAAAAAGGTGTGTCCAAATTTTTTGAAGTTTAGTGCGTAAGCATCTGAATGTTTTATATTATTGTAAACTAGTCGATCAGGTTTATGTCCGTTAAAGCCACTATTTGTAGTGAGGTAAGGAAGGCTCAAATTTGTAGTATCCGCAAAATGCATGAATGGCAAATTTTCATTATTGATCCATCCGTCGAAATTTGCAAATGCTTTAACTTTCAAATGGCGGCTCGCGGTAATCAGACATGCAGAACCTCCGAAACTAAAGCCGAGTATACCTAATTTATCCGCATTGGTATTAGGAAACTTATGCATAAAGCCAATGACGAATTCCAGGTCTCGAGCTCTGTATTCAAACATGGCGTCATTAAGGATTTCGATACTGCCACCCATACCACCAATATTTGAATGTGAGGCCACTATAAAACCATGACTGGCCAAATATTCAAACATTGTGGAATTTTCGAATGTGGAACCATATCCACCTGCCGAATAGACAAGCAATGGAAAGTTACCGTCTGCCCCCGTGGCATCCTCAAATGAAGATGATGTTGCCTCCAATGCCAATTCTAATTGTGCTTGGTTGATAAATGGATTTTCATATAATGAACTTTGAATGAAAGGATGCTCCAGAGGCTTACCGGTATATTTAAAATCGGTTTGAGTTGCCATTAATTCAATGTATTTTTTAAAAGGTATTCTATTGCTTTTTGTTCCTTTTTTAATCGGGTACCATATACCGATTTGAATTGGGCGGGGTTCCTCGCCCTCGGTGCGATTACCCGATTCGGGAACTATGATACTTGCTGTGCGTGAATAATCATATTCATGATATACTTTAAAACCGATATCAAAAGGGCCATAGACAAAATTTGGTTCTAGAAATTGAGTTTGAGAAAATAAATGTGAGGGTATGAGCAAATACACGAGCAAGAATAGAAGTAATGATGGTTTCATATTATTTTTATTTTTTGTGGCCAATAGCTAAGGCAAGTAACTTTGGGTCGACGGTAAATTATTTCATGAATCTTCTCCTTTGAATCGGAATAATTTGGCTTGTATAAAATTGTCTATAACGTTCAAGCTCAACTGCGTTTTATGCTTACGCCGAAGCTTCAGCATAGGTGCTAATGCAGTTTAGGTTTTGTTGTAGTCTGTTTTTTTTTCTTTACTAAATCAAGATAAAGCTGTTCAACCTTATCTCTTGCCCATTGTGTTTTTCTTAAAAACTTAAGACTAGACTTAATTGAAGGGTCATTTTTAAAGCAATTGATATTAATTTTCATTGCTAATCTTTCCCAGCCATACTGTTCCACTAACAACTCCAGGATAGTTGTCAATTTCACCCCGTGCATCGGGTTATTGGGTTGTTCTTTTTGGTGAACATTTTCTTTATCCATTAATAAAATGATTAATCCTTTTTAAATTTGGCTGCACCACATTATATGAATACTAATATACCCTAATATCCCCAAAACTTCCCGGATAAGTACAGCAATGTTTCTAAGGAGATCTGAATAATCAATATTAATAAATAGAACCTGCTGCGAACGCAACAAATACATATTCAATTACCGGCGTTTTTTGAAATGGAAACCAATTATTCTTCAGCGTAGTACAGATCAGCCAGTCTATACACCAAAAAGTCAATGATTTCTGTATCAGCAGAACCTTTGCTAAACATTAAGTAGGCATTTTCCAAATGTTCTTGTTTAAAGAAATCCAGATCATCTGAACCATATTCGCTAAAAGCGTTCCATGATTTTAGACCCTCCAATATGTTCCAATGCGCTTCATACATCAATTTTGCCAGTGCTAATTCTTTATTATACGCCGCCCTGTCTGGTCTGTTTTTAGAGCTTTTGAGTAAGTTGTTATATTCCCCCAGCAAGTGCTTATCGGCTTTTTGTGCTTCCCTTAGCAGACTGTAATAGGCCATGGAGACATAGGCGTTATATAATTCAACAAACAAGCCGGCCCTTTCCCGGGCCATGGGTGTCATTGTTGCCAGAATTCCCTGTTCGGCAGAAGTATAAAGATCCTCCATTGGCTTATCACTGGAAGTGGTGCCATTAAAGGAATTGATCCCTACTGCTGATTGGGTGGCTTCTTGCCCAGTTTTATATTCTTTTTGAATGTACTGCTGAGCGTTAGTACCAGCTGTAAAGGAGACGGTAAACAGCAGCCATAATAGCCCTGAAAAAATACGTAGCTCGTGTTTTCTTTCCATTTTCACCAAGAGGATTTAATCCCTTTTTACGCCCCTGTTCTAAAGAGCGCTGATTGTATTTCAAGTAACGAAAAGAAGGAAATTAAAAAAAGAAATGCCTTTAAAGGGACAATATACTCGATAAGGATGCTTCAAAAAGGCTTACCCGATGTAAAACCCTACAAGCATGTACCGCAGCTTTTCTTCCCCATAAGAGCTTACAGCATATAGAAAATCTAATGGCTATATGCCTGGTATTCTATCCTTCGGACAAAAAAAAAGTGCATTCGGACATTGTACAAGCGCCTTCGTCCCTGTAGCGCTATAAAAATGCACTTAATTCCTTATATTATTTACAACTTCCCCCGTTCCCTCCGCATCATCATTTAATAGCTTTTAGCATGAGATCAGTATCCGAAAAAATGTAACCTAAACTCCATAATTATGAAAACAAAAATCCGATGTAGTTTGAAAGCAATATTAAAGCCTGCCATGATGGCTCTAATTGTGATGACCTATTCCTGCAGCAAGGAAACGGCTCAGGAGCTCAAAGAAACCCAGAGTACGGAGAAAGCGATATCTAAGAATACTACTGATGAAATAAACTATGTTTTGGAAACCTTTATCCAGGGCGCTCCCATTAGCGGAACCAATGGTATTGACGTTGGACCGGAAGGCAATCTTTACATTGCCAGTTTTTATGGTCAGGAAATTGTCGTGATGAAGGAGAATGATGGCGAGATCATCGATAGAATTGGGCCGGAAAGGGGAGTCCTGGGTCCTGATGATCTTGTGTTTGGCCCGGATGGAACGCTCTACTGGACTGACATCCTAACAGGATTTGTAGGACGAATGACTGCGGATGGACAACAGTTAGGGTACCAATTTGTTGCCCCTGGTGTTAATCCTATTGGGTTCTCACCCGATGGGCGTCTCTTTGTGGCACTTGATTTCCTGGGCGACGGCTTGTATGAGCTTGATCCCAATCTTGTGGAACCTCCGCGCCCTATGGTGGTAACCACTGAAGATAACCCTTTCCCCCTTGGTTTTTTAAATGCATTTGACTTCTGTTCAGACGGGCGCTTATACGGCCCCCTGTTTGCACTAGGTTATATTATCAGCGTGAATGTCGATCCTGATAATCCTGTTACTTCAGACCCCTTCAATGACCCTTATCTCGATCTTCAAATAGTGGCAACAGGGTTTAAGAATCCCGCAGCTGCAAAGTTCGGCCCGGACGGACTTCTCTATGTACTGGACCAAACTGGCGAGGTTTTTAAGATAAATATTGAAACCGGTGAGAAAACATTGTTCATTACTTGTGAACCAGGGCTTGATAATCTGGTCTTCTGCGCAGATGGTGCCTTTTATATGACCAATGCTGACCAGGGCTGGGTAGACGAGATACAACCAAGCGGGGAATCTCGCAACATAAGCCGTGGGGGGTTAATAGCACCTCAAGGCCTGGCAGTTTTACCGGGAACTAATGGCCAGGATGCTTTGTATGAGGCTGATCTATTTAATTTAAGACAATTCAATACACAAAGCGGCGAAGAGGAAAATATTTATAAAGGCTTTCTGGTCCCAGAAGGTCCGGAGTCACTGATATTACCGATGAATATTTCAACAGATGGAAGTAATCTGGTAGTTTCTTCATGGTTTAGTGGTGGGGTACAGGTCTGGAATCCTCAGGATGGAGTTATTGAGGCCTATCCTGCCTTTCCAGTTCCCATGGATGCCCTCCGATTCAAGGATGATATTATAGTGTCCGATTTAGGACTGGGTGGTAGTGGTCTGTACTGGGCGAGTTCCACGGAAGAAATAATGCTAGACGGTATAACTGTAGGCGCGCTAGGTGGTTTGGCCACTGATGGGGAAACCGTGTGGGCGGCCGACTGGGTCACAGGCAATATTTTACAGATAGGTTTTGATGGCAAAACCCCAAATAATATTGAAGTTATATCTGGTCTGCAGAATCCCGAAGGATTGGCTTTGGATGAAACCGGAGGCTTGCTGGTGGTTGAATGGGGAGCTGCACGCCTATCACGTATCGACTTGTCCACTGGTGAAAGGACCACGATTGCTGAGGGTCTTGAGCTTGGTAATGCTGGTCTGGGTGATCCTCCAGGTTGGTCATTTGATGGTGTTACCATTGGTTCAACCGGTGACATCTATGTTTCAGGTGCCGGAGCGAATGTTATTTATCGCGTCACGCAAGAATAAGGTACGTTAAAAACTTCCAATCCTTAGAATTGGAGCATCTTATTTGAGGAAAGAATATTAATCCAGAGTTTTAAACTCTGGATTAGTTTTTTCAGGTTTTCTGAAAGCAGATTTTCAAGAGAGCTCTGTAAGGCTTGATATAAGTTGAATTCCGGTTATTAAGTACGCTTGTTATAAAAGAAAACACCACAATAATCTTATTGCTAAGACATTGTGGTTTTTTAAAGTGGTCCCACCCCGCCAGAGGCAGGCTCACCTTCGTTTTACTTAGGAGGGCATGGGCTTCTTTATTGCGATTGGGGCGGACAGAGGCCCGCCTTCACTACCTTACGGCCGGCAGGCTAGGGCTTGAGCTAGTTTAGATTCATAGGCTTTGTAGTTCAGTCATTAATAAAGTGCATTCTGCACAAGCTGATCATGTTGAATTAGTTAATTTATAATATGATCTATGTCATAATTTCCGACAGGACTTCAATCTAACTTCACGTCTTTTAATCAATTACATAGTAAGAATAAAACAATGATTCCTCTTAATTCTAATGGAGGTTATATCCAGCCTTTTGATCCTGAACAGTTAAAAAATTTGACGGTCGGAATATGCCCAAGAGACCAAAAAAATCGAAGTAGGCATCTTTTAATTATAAAATAATGAAAAATATTTTAAGTGTTTTGGCCATTTCAACAGCTTTATCCATAATGATGAGTTCTTGTTACTCTCATAAATTTGTTGTTGGAAATGGGCCTCAAACAGGGGTAGATGTAACGGCAAAAAACAATTTCTTTATTCTGGGTTTAGTACCGGGAAAAGTTTCAGAACCTCAGAAGATGGCGGGTGATGCGCAAGATTTTGAGGTAACAGAAGTTCAAACATTTGTTGATGGGCTTGTAGGTGTTCTAACATTTGGTATTTATACGCCAACAACGACCAAAGTGCAAAAGTAAAAGTCAATTTAAGGATTTTGTTTGTGCTTATAAGCCTTTCAAATCGCTTGACTATTAGGAATTTGAATAAAAAAAACGAGGGCTAATGCCCTCGCTTATATAAATTTAGGAGTAATTCACTAAAAACGGTATCCCACTCCTAATTGAAAACCTTTGGTTTTTAAGGATATATCCTCAGATAAAATTGGATCTATTTCGATATCTGATATGTCAGACAATCCCAGATTATAACGCGCATCCACGAAAAAGCCCCCGGCCAGTTCATAGGCAGCGCCAAAGTTAATATCAAAATTACTAGATTTTAAACCATCAGTACCCCCTTCGGCATCCAGTACAAATCCTATTTGAGGTCCTGCCTGAACGTTTAACCCTCCAAAAATGTAATACTTCAGCATCACAGGGATATTCAGAAAACTGATATCTGCATCCTTAGCGCCTTCTATTGAATATAGAAATTCAGGCTGAACATGAAATTTTTCAGAAAACCCAATATCTGCCAAACCACCTACATAAAAGCTGGTGGCACCATCTGGGCTTACACCTCCTAAATCAGATGAAATTTTCAGATTGGAGAAATTAGCACCGGCCTTAACACCAAAATGCAATTCCTGTCCCTGAACATTACATGCGAAAACGCCAGAGACCATCAAAATAATTAAAAGATTTTTCATTGTTAATATGTTTAATTTTTAGTTAATGAATCAATCAAACGAGAAAACATTGCAATTATTATAAAAGCAGTAATAGAAGATATCGCTTGTTTTGGGATTTTGACTTTGATCATCTTATTGGGCATAGAAATTTAAAACAAACGGGGTGCAATAAAGGCTGCTATGAAAGGCTTAGGGTTCAAAACCGCTGCATTATATAAAACAGTAAAATTTGAACCTTGAAAACTTTAAACTATCTTATAAACTATTAAATGATTTAAATCGCAATGCATAAAAACACAGACTTTAATTGATGCCATACATTTTATAAACACCCATGAACCTACCAAAGCATATATTCAGGAACATGAAGCTGCCCCTAAAAACTTTGAGATTTACCAAATTTCGGCAACGGTAGGCAACTATGAAGATCGTATTGTCCGGGTTTTAATAAATTTTGCCAAAAGGGCCAATGCAAAAGGGCTGAATGATGATGTTTTTATAGACATTCAAGGCAATGATCTAACCGATTTCAAAATTTTAAAAATCATCCCGGTTGAGTTTCTCCCCTGATCCAACAAAGCTTTTCCAAAATGTGCTGAAGCATACGATCTGACCAAAAAATCCAATCTAAACAAATAGATTGGATTCCATAAGAAGTGGTCCCACCCCGCCAGAGGCGGGCTCGCCCGCCTGCGGAGGGCAGGCCCTCCTAAGGCGGGCAGGCTCACCTTCGTTTTACTTCGGAGGGCAAACACTCCTTCGCTCCGCTGCGGTGGCCAGGCTCGGCTTGAACGGAGAACAAATCAATTGAACTCAAATTTTTATTAATATTTTCTTTTTATATAACCAATAGCAGATGTACCATAAGAAGAAAATAGATGTGAGAACTCCGCTATGAGCAAAAACATGGTTAAACCTTTGTAAAAATCAAGTGAAAGTAGTCGATTGTTGATTTGTCCCTATGGTTTGCTCATATTGTTTAAATGTACTAAACATATGTAGGGATTGCAGGGCCAAATTCAGCTAACAAAAACAAGCAGCATATGTTCATAAAAAAGAATTAATTTTAAAGGATAACGAATACTAAATATACATATCATTTCTAAAATACTATCACGGCAAAAAGATTGAAGAAGTTTAAAAAAGCCATTATTTATCCAAAAAATTGTCAAAGCGACAAGATGTTTACAAACAAAGTTCACATAAACGATAGTTTATTACGATAAGAATTTAAATATGAAAAAATTTGAACAAGAATACCCAGATTTCAAGCTCAATGGCAAGGTGGCGATTGTTACGGGAGCGGCCCGAGGTCTTGGAAGGGCATGCGCACTTGCTCTGGCACATGAAGGTGCGGACATTGCTTTGGGCCTAAGGGATGTAACTACTGCCGCTGAACTGGAGGAGGAAATTAAGGCCATGGGCAGAAAGGTAATCCGTTTGCAAATGGATGTTTCCGATCTTCAGCAAATCAATGATGCTGTTGCCCGTGCGATTGAAACTTTTGGCAAGATTAATATCCTTGTGAATAATGTTGGTGTTGCCCCCGGTAACCCTGCCGAAAATGTAACCGAAGAGGATTTTGATCATACCATTAATTTGAATTTAAAAGGAAACTTTTTTACTGCGCAGGCTGTGGGCAAACAAATGATCAAACAGGGATCGGGCCGTATTATCAATATGAGTTCCCAGGCCGGTTTTATTGCCCTGGACAATGAGTCTATTTACTGTATGACCAAAGCAGGGGTCAATCACCTGACCAAGAACCTTGCTTCAGAATGGGCAAAGTATAATATAAACGTCAATGCTGTGGCGCCGACCTTTATAGAAACACCGGGTACCGAACCCTGGTTAAAGGATAGGGCCTTTAGACAGAGTGTAATAGACAGGATTCCCCTGGGCCGTATTGGCAAACCTATGGAGGTTGCCGGCGCTGTCGTGTTTTTGGCCTCGGATGCCGCCTCACTCATTACAGGGGAAATAATGCTCATTGATGGTGGATGGACAACCAGGTAATTGGTTTTGAATATGCTGGTTGTTGTATTTTATGTGTCATCCCATCCCTAGATTCAGAAGAAAAACGAAAACAGAAAAACGTTTCAGTGTTAATATGGGCAAGCTCACTGCAAAGGTTACCTATATTAAAAGATACTTTATGGGTCTGCCCATCAAGACCATGCATAAATATCGTGAAACATACTACGGTAAGGTCAAAAACTGCGATGATTGCATACTCTTCGTTTAGTTCATTCACCTTGCAAGATCTTTAATTCATCCATCATATTTAATAATTCCCTACCTTAGGAAGGACAAACAACTGCTTCCTTAACAGTAGATCAAAATTTAAAAACAAGCAGTTGCCAACGTATAAAATATCGCTAATATTAACTAACTAAACCTATGAAGTATGGATTACAAAAAATCAATTCTACGTCTTGTAATTAGCCTGTTTTTATCACCTATTATTGTTTACATTGTATTACTGGCAGCCAAATCGGCGGGTGCTTCCTACGAAATGACACATGGGGAAACATTTATTATCTGGCTCCTTATGGCCATTGTAATCAATCTGTCTTTGACAAAGAAGGCATAATTAAGAGTCATCACTTTATTAGCGGAATAGGGTGTTAGAAAGAGTGAGGTGACTACTATCAGGCTAATCTAAAATAGCAAATTGCCAGCTATTTCACCACGATGCTGCAGGCGTCACGCCCGTACCCCAATCGCCTGTTTGCCTGAACAAGCTACGTTGACATTGATGCCCTTTCTTATATCTAGTTTAAAAAATATGTAACAATAGCATGAGGCTCGCGCCAGGAGGGAGTATTTCTTTGGGGCTTTTATAGAATCCCGGGTTAACTATGAAGATAGGGAAATCACAAATTCCATAAAAAATACGGGCAAAAGCTGATGTTCACTACCTTACAAGAAAAACCCCTGCACTCTAAAATGCAAGGGGCTTTCTAATTCTTCCTTTAAAAGGAGCGACCTACTACTTCTTCAAGAGGTCTCGTATGTCTGCCAGTAGCTCTTCTTGTGAAGGACCCGATGGCGCCGGAGGAGCTGGGGGTGTTTTTGTTTTGTTATAAGCCTTAACAATAAGAAACATCACAAATCCCACAATAAGGAGATTAACAATGGTGTTTACCCACGCACCCCATCGAATTGCATTTTCAGCAACATAGCCCGGTTCTCCCTCAGCCCCTGAGGTTTCTGTGAGGATATATTTTAAATTGGCAAAATCTGCACCTCCTGCAAATTCTCCTACTATTGGCATAACAATGTCTGCTACGAAGCCATTAATAACAAGGCCTAGCGCCCCAGCCATAATTACAGCAACTGCAAAATCAATTACATTGCCAGTCATAATAAAATTCTTAAATTCTTTTAGCATTAGTTCTAATAGTTTAAATGATTAATATAAAATTTAGTTAATAAATGAAATTCCTGTAGGTTGCTGTTTGGTTAAAACTTATAACTCAATCCTAAGGTCCAATAGGTTTGAAGGTCATTGTTCACTGTATCAAAAGTGTCAGTGGCATTCCCTAAGGTATTGACAGAATAGTTCAACGCCTCTTGCTTGTTGTTTCGCAACCCAAAATCGAAGCCAACCCCAATCATCTTCCACAATGTATAGGAAAATGAATTGGTCCAGGTCCAGTTAGACAAGTTGGAACTCTTGTAACTTTGGAATATAGACATATTTGTTTTGAATTTGACGGCGCCGAATTCCTTGCTGTAATCGGCAACGATCTTTGCTCCAAATGAAGATTCGAAAATTGAGTCTTCACTACTAAAAACAAAGTTGTAGTTCAATGGATGGATCACTACATAGAGATCTTTAACCGGAGTCCAGGTGGCACCCACACCAAGATCCAGATACCCCGGATCATTAAAGTTGCTTAAAATGGTGGTCCTGTATTCCGCAAGGCCTGAAATGGCAAACTTTTCACTTAATTTTCGTCCGTATAAAGTTGAAATATTAAATACATCTGTAGCCTGTCTAAAACCTGTTTGATCATTAGGATCATCCTTATCATCAAATTTTACCCAGTTAAGGTTTAATGTGAGATCATTTTTCCAAAAGTATTTGCTTTCATTCCGATGGGCAAAACCATTAACGGTAAAACCAATAGTCCCTGCGGAATTATTAGGAGATGCCTGGGCATACCAATTATTAAATCCGGAAAAACTACCTCCAATTGTTCCAAAAGCTCCAACCTTCCACCCAGGTAATGCATCTATTTGAGCCTGGATAGCATCTACCCTCCCCTGAATGGCAGCTATAGAATCATTCTTACTTCCCTTTGCTGCGTTTAATTCTTCTTTGGTCTGGGCTAAAGAATAACCAGTACTGGCTAAAATGGCCAATACTATTAATAATTTTTTCATGATGTCTAGTTTTTATTTAAAAAGGCAAATGTATGAATTGTCAGGATATTTTAACAGAAATGGATACTATTTCCTTTTAAACAAAGGCACGGAAGAACAAGCTTCTCCATACATGATACTTTTAGCTACTGGTTGAAGCTTAATTGTAGCCCATAGATAGGCATTTGGTGGTATAGGTTTATTACTGCACCCCTTAATTATAACGGGTTTCTCCTTAAAGTCGGAGACCTCAAGATTTTCAATTATTGATTGAAAAATGGTTGTTTCCAAATCTTCCAAAGAGCCTAAAACTACTTTCTTTGCATAGGGCTGCAATTTTGTGGAGATTAACATAAAAGCCCATCCTGGGACTATGGCATCTGAAGAGCAGTTAAGAGCCACATAGGCATCATTATATTGTTCCCAATTATGCAAAGCTACTTGGTTCCTGAATTCCTTCTCTTTAAGTATAAGATCCTCGAAAAGCCACTCTTTGATATCTAATTGTAACCTGGTCCCTTCAGGATAGTATTCTTCCAAATCGAAGGTTACCAGTTTACTTTGGGCTACACGATTTACTATTTCAGACATACTTTCGGATTTATTTTCTTTTATTACTAGAACTAGAGAAGTCCCAACTCCAATTTTGCCTCCTCACTCATCAGATCCTGGGTCCAGGGAGGATCAAAGGTAATTTCAACTTCCGCATCTTTAACAAGATCCAGTGATTTAACCCTTTCTTCTACCTCAACGGGCAAAGTTTCGGCTACCGGGCAGTTGGGTGAGGTTAGCGTCATCAATATTTTTACATCCTTGTCCTCATTAACAAAAACATCATAGATTAATCCCAATTCATAAATATCCACCGGAATCTCGGGATCATAAATTGTCTTGAGAACGGTAACTATTTTCTCGCCTAATTCCTGTGTATTTATTGTTGTTTCACTCATATCTCTCGGATTAATTATTTAATTCAATTGTGTTTGGTATGCAATAGCGTACAATTTCAATTGCTTTATCATACTTACTAAACCATTCGCCCGGGTTGGAGATAAATGATCTTTAAGGCCTATTTTATCAATAAAATCTGTATTTGCCTCTATGATATCTATCGGCTTTTGATTACTAAAAGCCCTAATTAAAATGGCAATAATACCTTTAGTAATAATGGCATCACTATCGGCGGTAAAAACCAGTTTGTCCTCCTCCAATTCTGCATGCACCCAAACCTTACTCTGGCAACCTTTGATTATATTGTCTTCTGTTTTATACTGATCTTCAATTAGGGGAAGTGATTTCCCCAATTCTATCATATATTCATACCGCTGCATCCAATCATCAAACAAGGCAAACTCTTCTACAATTTCGTTCTGAATTTCTTCAATACTCATAAAAAGGTTTTTGGCTAAAATACAATAAGTATCAGTGGTTTTCAATAGTTTGGGAAAATGATAACAAGCAATGTTTAGCTTAGCATCTGTATGGCTTTCTTTATTCCTTCTACAAGAATATCTACTTCATTTTTAGTATTATAAAAACTAAAACTCGCCCTTACCGTTCCAGGTACTTTAAAGTAATCCATGACGGGTTGCGCACAATGATGCCCCGTTCTTACCTCAATTCCTAATTTATCCAGAATAGTCCCTATGTCATAGGGATGAATGCCTTCTATATTAAAGGAAATTACTGATGTTTTATGCTCGGAAGTACCGTATATTTTTAGCCCCTTGATCGAAGTAAGTTCCTTTGTAGCATATTCCAGGAGCTCTTTTTCATAACTGGCGATTGCCTCGTAACCTAAAGAGTTCATGTAATCCAGCGCTGCTCCAAAAGCAATTCCACCACATATATTTGGAGTCCCGGCCTCAAACTTGTGAGGCAAATCGGCATAAGTTGTTTTTTCAAAGGTAACCTCTGCTATCATCTCTCCTCCGCCCTGATATGGTGGTAACTTTGTGAGCCATTCTTCCTTTCCATACAAAATACCTACACCGGTTGGTCCACAAATTTTATGTGCTGAAATTGTGTAAAAGTCAGCATTCAATTTTATAACATCTATTTTAATATGGGGTGCCGCCTGGGCGCCGTCAATCAGAACAGCTGCTCCAACTTTATGTGCTAATGAAATTATTTGTTCTATTGGATTTATAGTGCCCAATGCATTGGATACATGATTACAAACTACCAATTTAGTACTATTTGAAAGCAACTTAATGTATTCCTCCACAAGGAGTTCGCCTTCATGGTTCATTGGAATTACTTTTAAGATAGCGCCCGTTCGTTCACATAACATTTGCCATGGAACTATATTGGAATGGTGTTCTATAGCAGATACCAGTATCTCATCTCCTTTTTCCAGAAATGATTTAAAACCGTTAGCTACCAGGTTAATGCTTTCTGTAGTGCCAGAAGTAAATATAATTTCACAAGGTTCAGCCGCATTTATATGTTTTTGAACTTTTATACGTGCGTTTTCATAAGCATCTGTAGCCTCCTGAGATAAAGTATGCACTCCCCTATGAATATTGGCATTATATCGTGAATAATAATCTACAATACTATCTATGACTTGTTTTGGCGTCTGTGAAGTAGCCGCATTATCGAGGTAAACTAAAGGGTATCCATTAACTTTCCTATTGAGAATAGGAAAATCCTTGCGAATAGTGTCAATATCCAATTTGGTTGTAATCATACGGCCAGAGCTATATAGCTAAACTAAATATTAAAGATCAAATCCCAGCTGAACACCCAATTTATTCGCAATCAGCCTGTTAATTCTCATTTTTAATTCAGGAATCCGAACACTTTCCAAAACATTATTGGCAAACGCATACATCAAGAGTGCCGAAGCTTCTTTTTTTGGTATTCCTCTGGTTTGCAAATAAAAGAGTGCCTCTTCATCTAATTGTCCAATAGTGCATCCATGAGAACACTTTACATCATCTGCAAAGATTTCCAATTGTGGTTTGGTATTGATAGTAGCCTTATCACTAATCAAAATATTATTGTTCTGTTGAAAGGCATTGGTCTTTTGAGCAATCTTATCGACTATGATTTTGCCATTGAATACCCCTATTGACTTTTCTCCATAAATTCCTTTGTAATCCTGATGACTTTCGCAATTAGGTTCTCTGTGATGTACCAGGGTATGATGGTCTACATGCTGTTTTTCACCGAGTATAGTTACCCCTTTCATGGTAGAATCAATATATTCCCCATTCTGGTAATAATTAAGATTATTCCTGGTTAACTTTCCTCCAAAGGAAAAAGTATGAACCTTCACTACGCTATTGCTCTTTTGAGAAATATAGGTATTATCTATTAAGGACGCATTTTTAACGTCGTTTTGAACTTTATAATAATCTACAATTGCATTCTTTGCAGCAAAAATTTCAGTAACGCAATTTGTCATTACTTCATTGGAAGTAAGACTCTGATGGCGCTCTATAATCTGAAGTTCGGCATTTTCTTCTGCAATAATTAAATTACGGGGTTGCAATAACAATGCGGCTTCATTACCCGTAGCAAAATGCAGTATTTCTATTGGTTTTTTGGGCATTTTATTTTTGGGAATATAAATATAAGCCCCCTCTTTACTAAATGCTGTATTTAATGTAGTTAGCGATTCATCTTTAGAAGCTACCTTATTAAAGTAAACATCTATTATCTGCTTATACATTGGTTTGCTTAAAGCTGCACTCATAAGGCATATATCTACCCCGTCATGTGTGGTTTCTGAAAGGAACGAACTATATACACCATCAATAAATACAATCTTATAAGTATCTATCTCATGAAGAAAATACCGCTTAACATCCTTGTATTCCAAGGCATTTATCTGTTTTGGAAAGATGCTGAAATCTATCTTTTGTAAACTGTTCAAAGAGGTGTATTTCCAGGCCTCCTGTTTTCTGTTAGGAAAACCTTTAAGTTCGAAGTTCTTAATTGCCTCCGAGCGTATATCATGAACCGGGTGATCTACATCTACATTGTTCTCAAATGCCAGGAACGAAGAAACCAGTTTGTCCTTTAAATCCATCATTTTGTTTTCTGTTTATTGCCTTTATAAAACAATTCGTTTTCTAATATTCAATTAATTCAACGGAATATTAAACAACCGATTCATTTTTTAACCAATCGTAGCCCTTATCCTCCAATTCCAATGCTAATGCTTTGGTACCTGATTTTACAATTTTACCGTCTTGTATAACATGTACAAAATCTGGAATAATATATTCCAGTAATCGCTGGTAATGAGTAATAATTATTATAGCATTGTCTTTGCTCTTAAGTTTATTTACCCCATTGGCAACAATTCGCAAAGCATCAATATCCAAACCGGAATCTGTTTCATCTAAAATGGCGAGTTTTGGTTCTAACATAGCCAATTGAAAAATTTCATTTCGCTTTTTCTCGCCTCCTGAAAATCCTTCATTTAAAGAGCGAGATAAAAACTTTCTGTCAATTTCCAGTAACTCGGATTTCTCACGAATAAGTTTCAACATTTGGTTGGCAGGCATGTCTTCTAATCCGCGTGCTTTCCTGGACTCATTTATTGCCGTTCTTATAAAATTGGTTACGGAAACCCCCGGTATCTCAACAGGGTACTGAAACGAAAGAAAAATTCCTTTGTGCGCTCTTTCTTCAGGAGAAGTGTCTTCCAGATCTGCTCCATCAAATTCAATACTACCTTCTGTAATTTCAAATTCTTCCTTTCCGGCTATCACCGAAGCAAGGGTGCTTTTCCCTGAACCATTAGGGCCCATAATAGCATGCACCTCTCCTGCTTTTACTTCGAGGTTTATTCCGTTTAATATTTCATTCCCTTCTACACCTGCGTGCAGATTATTTACTTTTAACATATTCTATTTAGTTTAAATATTGAGGTGCTTTTGGCATTTTATCAAAGTCGTCCTTTTGATGTTGTAAATATACCTTAGCCTTTTTTTCCTTAGCAAAAGCTTCAAATTTTTTCATGCTCTCCCTTGTTTGCGCTACATCATAATTAAAAATTGGAATTCTCTTGTACTCCCTGTTTTCATAAAAATGATAAAGGTCTCCGGATAAAAGCAAAGGCCCGTGCTCTTTTAAATCAAGGAATAAAACCTGATGTCCGGGCGTATGGCCGGGCATATATTTTAAAACCACGGTTCCATCTCCAAACACATCATAATCTCCATTAATTTTTTTGATGTTCGTTAAGTCTTTTATAGCATCATACATCTCCGGGTTATTTGCTTTCACTTCTTCGCCAGTTACAAAATCAAACTCCTCATTCTGAACAAGCCATGTTGAATTTTTAAATTTGTCAGCATGCCCGCTATGATCAAAATGAGTATGAGATAATGAGATGTATTGAAAATCGTCAGGGGTCATTCCAATTAATTTTAACTGAATCAAAACAGAATCCTTTCTGGAGACAGTAAAAGCCCCATCTGGTGAGGTATACGGTTCAGGAAGTCCAACCAGAGATTCAGAAAGTCCGGCATCCCACATTAGGTTGCCTTTTGGGTGTTGAATTACATAAAATGCATCTGCAAATTCCTTACTTTGTCCTTTATAGGTCTCATCCTGGGCAAAAAGTCCTAATGTGTTTACGACAACGGTACCACCATCAAAGGCATAAAGCTTCACTTCAGCTTTAGAGATTTCTTCCTTACTTTCAGATGCATTCGCTACTTCATTATTTGTTTCTTTACAGGCAAATAAGACGACAATTACCAATAATGCTATATATTTTTTCATAGTAATTAACCTACGGAACCTTCAAGGCTGATTTCCAATAGTTTTTGCGCTTCAACGGCAAATTCCATGGGAAGTTTATTGAGTACTTCCTTGCTAAAACCGTTTACAATTAGGGCAATGGCTTTTTCCGTTTCTATTCCTCTCTGATTGCAATAAAAAATCTGATCTTCCCCTATTTTACTTGTGGTGGCTTCATGTTCAATTTGTGCCGTTTTATTTTTCACTTCTATATATGGAAAAGTATGTGCCCCACAGTCATTTCCCATCAGCAACGAGTCGCATTGGGAAAAATTCCTGGCGTTCTTGGCCCTGCCGTTCACCTGTACCAAACCTCTGTAGCTATTTTGTGACTTCCCGGCGGAAATCCCTTTAGAAATAATCGTGCTTTTGGTGTTTTTTCCTAAATGGATCATTTTAGTACCCGTATCGGCCTGCTGATAGTTATTTGTAACAGCGATAGAATAGAACTCACCTATAGAATTATCTCCTTTTAAAACACAGGATGGGTACTTCCATGTAATAGCAGATCCGGTTTCTACTTGCGTCCAGGAAATTTTGGCGTTTTTCTCGCACAACCCTCTTTTTGTTACAAAATTGTATACTCCCCCTTTTCCCTCTTTATTTCCGGGATACCAGTTTTGAACCGTTGAATATTTAATTTCTGCATTATCCAGAGCGATAAGTTCCACCACGGCAGCGTGTAATTGGTTTTCATCTCTCGATGGCGCAGTACATCCTTCCAGATAACTCACATAACTTCCCTCATCAGCGATAACTAGTGTGCGTTCAAATTGTCCGGTGCCAGCCTGATTTATTCTAAAATAAGTTGACAATTCCATAGGACATCTTACCCCTTTTGGGATGTAACAAAAAGATCCGTCTGAGAATACTGCAGAATTTAAGGCGGCATAGAAATTATCCTTTTGTGGAACTATGGTACCAAGATATTTTTTAACTAATTCCGGATGTTCTTTTATTGCCTCGGAAATAGAACAAAAGATTATTCCTTTTTCTGCCAGTGTTTTTTTGAAAGTAGTTGCAACAGAAACTGAATCCATTACAATATCCACAGCTACACCAGCAAGCTTTTTCTGTTCATCTAAAGAAATTCCCAGTTTTTTAAATGTATCCAATAACTCAGGATCAACTTCGTCTAAACTATCGTATTTCGGTTTTTTATTAGGTGCCGAATAGTATGAAATGTTTTGAAAATCCGGTTTTGTATAGTGGATATTAGCCCATTCGGGTTCCATCATTTCTTTCCACGCCCGAAAAGCTTCAAGGCGCCATGAAGTCATCCATTCCGGTTCTTCCTTCTTCTTAGAAATAGCTATTACAATTTCTTCATTTAAACCTTTCGGAAAAGTATCAGACTCAATATCAGTATAGAAACCATATTCATACTCTTTGGTTTCCAACTCTTTTTTTAATTCTTCTTCGGTATATGCCATAGGCTTTTAAACCCCTCAAAGGGATTCCATATTTTTATAATGAAAAACTCTCACCACAGCCACATGTGCGCTGTGCATTTGGATTATTAAAAACGAAGCCCTTGCCATTAAGTCCTCCGGAATACTCCAGAATTGTGCCCACCAGATAAAGAAAACTCTTTTTATCTACGATGATACGTACAGCATTATCTTCAAAAACTTTATCAGCCTCATCTACTTTATTGTCAAAATTTAATTCATAAGACAATCCGCTGCAACCACCGCTTTTTACACCAACCCTGACAAAATCCTTTTCAGCGTCAAAACCTTCCTCGGTCATAAGCAAGGTAACCCGCTGTTTGGCTGTTTCAGATACTTTGATCATATTATATCCTTATTTGGTATTATTCTAAATAGTTTACAAATATAGGGTATAGTTAGGTTTCTACCATAATTTCTAACATTATTATAACGTATATAACAATAGGGTTTATCTATTGGCTTTTAGATAAACATGAGTCAAAGTAGATAAAAAAGGTGATTTTAAAAGCCAGGTTTGCAATTAGGGGCCCTTAACTGAAGACATTTATTTGATTTTTATAATTATAGCGTCGGAAAGCCCCTTATTTATTAGGTTTGGGAAATCATTACTGGAACTTTCACCCACCAAAAGTAAACTCTTATCAAGATTCTCAACCGCATCAAAACCATAATCCAAATTTGATCCGCCATAAGAGCTCTGCCAGAGCAAATTTCCATCGGAATCTGTTTTTATTAACCAAATATCGTTTTCACCATTATTTTCAGAAACATCCCCATCAATACTTTTTGAATTCCCTGTGATAATAAATCCGCCATCGTAGGTAGTGATTACACCCTGAGCGGCATCGAACTGCGAACCTCCAAAGGTCTTTTCCCATAACAGCTTACCATTATCATCTATTTTAATAAGCCACACATCAGATTCCCCATGATTCATTGAAATATCAATATCGGTGCTAAATGTGTTCCCGGTAACCACATAACCACCATCATCAGTTTTAGTAATATCATAAGCTATTTCAATTCCGGTACCACCAAAGGAACGTTCCCATAACAATTCACCGGTCGCAGTTAATTTAATTACCCAAAAGTCATAGCTGCCCCTGGTATTGGAAATGTCATAATCATCACTTTCTGAAAACCCAGCCATCACAAAACTGCCATCATCCGCTTCAATAACCGCATGGGCCCTATCATTGTTAGTGCCGCCGTAGTAACTCCTCCATTCCAAATTGCCATTGGCATCTATTTTAGTTCCCCAAAATTCCCCTACACCATGTCTGGTTAGATAATTGCCTTTATAATAAGTGCCATCGTCAAGGGCGGCTGTAATATCCAAAAATCCTGCAAAGAAAAATCCTCCATCAGCAGTTTGTAATAAATCATATGAATGATCATGTCCCGAAAATCCAAAACTTTTTTCCCATTCAATGACCCCTAATTCATCCAGTTTTAAAATCCAGTTATCATGGTATCCCTCGTTATTAGTTGCATCTCCATCATCGCTCATAGCGTAACCTGCTACAGCATAACCACCATCTGAAGTCTGAATTATTGACTGACCCCGGTCATCCTTACTGCCCCCATAAGTATTACTCCATGCAACATTCCCTTCCTCATCTAACTTCAAAACCCAATAGTCATTTACTGGAATGGACTTGTCTGTCAGATCTCCATCGGTACTTTTTGAATACCCGAGAATTGCATATCCGCCATCTTTCGTATGTATTACTGATTGTGCAGTTTCTTCGTCCGTACCACCGAAACTCTTCACCCAATCAATCTCACCTAAAAACACTGCTTGGTCATAGCCATTGTCCAGAACTACAGAATCATCGTCTGAACATGAAAAGAAAAACAGCGCTATGGCTAATATAAAAATGTATTTCACCCCCATTCTAATTTGACTTTTTAATAACAAAGAGGCCGGAATTGATATCATTCACAATAATCTTTTCACTTTCAAAATAAGGGTAAACACTCCATACACCTTCAAAAGCGGCGGTATTACTGGGCGGATAAGTATCAAAAAAACCCTCTTCTACAATACTTTGCCCGTCAATTCCCGAAATATCAAGAATTCTGACCCCTGCAGTATAATTTGCGAGATAAAAAGCATCTCCTTTAACATAACCGTTGTGATCAATTGCTGCAGTTTCACCTAAATAAGTATGGTGTAAGATTGGATTGTCAAGATCCGAAAGATCAAAGACCAGGGTCCTCGAATCAAAACCAAGTTGGATCTCATCTAATTCATCTCCCAAAATAAAATAGCGTTGGTCTTCAGAAAACCACCCCTGATGTGTATATCCTATATTGGTGTATTGAATATTACTGATCTGTATGGGATTATCTTTGTCTGAGATATCTACAATAGCAACTTGATTTTCATTAGCCCCTATAAAAATTTCCTGCCCAGTATAATCAGCGTCAGGACCATTATACGTAACAACCTGTGCATCATGGGAGTAGCCGTTAGCAGCATAACCTCCTGCAGCGATTGGGTTTTTGGGGTCCTGAATATCAATGAAATGCGCTCCTCCGTTAAAAGTGCCAGTACCAACCGCATACGCATATCCACTAACTTCATTTATAACAATATTATGTGCGTTGCCAAAACCAGTATAGCGTGTATCTGCCTCAAAAGTTTCGGGGGCATTCATTACATTCCTCAATTTAGTTAAATCAAAAACCTGCATCCCGTGACCGCCAGCCTCAGAGACAATAAATGCATGGTCCTGGTAAACTTTTATATCTCTCCAGGAGCTGGATAAAGTTGCTGTTGGTAATTTCCCAAGATAAATAAGTTCTTCCGTGTCTGTTATATCAACAAATGCAGTTCCGTTACTTAAACCTACCAAAGCGTATTCCTTCCCGGTAGTGGTGTCTGTCCACCCCCAGATATCATTTGCTGAAGAAGCACTTAAATCTGTCAAATTAATTTGCCCTAATAAGTCATACCCACTGCACGGATAAATACCTGCCATACCATTACTACATGGAATAAACATGGTTTCGGAGTTTTCATCCGGATCCGGCAACATATCATCGTCATTCGGCAGTGAACCATTGTCATTATCGGAAGAGTCACTAACGGAAGAGTCATCATTATTAGAACAGCCCAATAGAAAGAATAGGCCTAAAATAATCAGGAGAGTTTTGTACATGGGGCAAAATTAATAATTCTTTTTCGCTATAAAGATAATATATTATTCCCATCCGCTTATTTTTGCACCATGCTTGAAGATAAGAACCGGGAAAAAACCTCACTAGAACAATTGGGTGAATTTGGATTAATAGATCATCTAACCCAGCAATTTAAATTGCAACATAAATCTACAATCAAGGGTATTGGTGATGATGCCGCCGTGCTGGACTTTAACAATAAAAAGACGCTTGTCTCC
>Ga0265309_10000079_pt1 | contig 30066 bp, 17 predicted proteins | sample Helome_FD_192492 | JGI IMG/M metagenome (GOLD analysis project Ga0265309, IMG submission 192492) | Marine sediment microbial communities from subtidal zone of North Sea - Hel_20160524 (Illumina Assembly) | ecosystem: Environmental > Aquatic > Marine > Subtidal zone > Sediment ...
GAACTCCGCCTTGGGAAGCGCTATGGTTTGTTCCCTTTCCATCGACGATGCGGCATAGCTCATCGCGAGACTCATTGACAAAACGAAAAGCAGGCTCATTCGCATACCAGATCCTCCCGACAAGACAGGGCAACCCTGTTCCCGACAAGGAGTATTATAGGTTGTTGTGAAGCCCGCTTATCTCAAACTGGCCGAGTCGGGCGAACTCGCGGCCCGTGTGGCTGACGCCTGGCGGCATCTTGAAGACTGTGACCTCTGCGCCCGCTACTGTCACCTGAACCGGCTCCGCACTATCAAGGGAGCCGTCTGCCGGACGGGTGAGCGCGCGCTTGTGCACAGCTATGGCCCGCATCATGGCGAAGAAGATACGCTGCGCGGGCGGAGCGGCTCCGGCACGATTTTCTTCAGCTGGTGCAATCTTCGTTGCGTGTACTGCCAGAACTGGGATATCAGTCAAAAGGGCGTTGGCCGTGAAGTCGAACCCGAAGAGCTAGCCGCGATGATGTTGGAACTCCAGGCCCTGGGCTGCCACAACATCAACTTCGTGACACCGAGCCACGTCGTTGCGCAGATACTCGCCGCCGTGAACATTGCTGTGGCGAAAGGACTCGAGCTACCCCTCGTGTACAACACGGGCGGTTACGATAGTCTCGAAGCGCTGCGCTTGCTCGACGGGATCATCGACATCTACATGCCGGACATGAAGTACGCTGATTCCGGGCAGGCGCACCAGTTCTCCCATGTCCGAAATTACGTCGAAGTTAACCGCGCTGCGATCACGGAGATGCACCGCCAGGTCGGCGATCTTTGCACGGACGCAAGCGGCATCGCGCTGCGTGGGCTGCTCGTGCGGCATCTCGTATTGCCGGAGAACGTCTCCGGGACACGATCGATACTCGAGTTCCTCGCGGAGGAGATCTCCGCCGATACCTGTCTCAATCTCATGGACCAGTACTGGCCCTGTTACCGGGCCGACGAGAATCCACCACTAGGCCGCCCGATAACGAGTCGTGAATTCGCCCAGGCTCGCGCCTGGGCCGTTCAAATGGGCCTGCATCGCTTTGCGTGAGTTCAGTGTGAATCAGCAGCATCCGACTCTGGACACCGAAAGAAATAGCACCGGGGTGACATGGCACGCGATGGACGCAGCAGCCGTCTCACAACGCTTGTCGGTCGATCCCGCCATTGGGCTCGATGTCGAGGAAGCCGAACGCCGCCTGGTCGAGTACGGCGCCAACATGCTGGCGAAGGGGCGACGCCTCCGGCCGGCGCTCATGGTCCTGAACCAGTTTCGGGACGTCATGATCCTGGTACTGGTCGCGGCCGCGATCATCTCCGGAATCTTCGGCGATGCTCGGGATGCTGTGGCAATCCTGGTTATCGTTCTCCTCAACGCCGCCGTAGGGTTCGTGCAGGAATATCGAGCCGAGCGCGCCCTCGAGGCATTGCGATCGCTCGCCGCGCCGACGGCGTCAGTGCGGCGTGCCGGCAACACGATCATTATTCCGGCCGACCGGCTGGTTCCCGGAGACGTCGTCCTGCTCGATGCAGGCGCCGGCGTGCCGGCCGATGTGCGACTGATCCAGGCAGAGCAGCTTGGTGCGGATGAATCGACATTGACGGGCGAATCGGTCCCGGTCGAGAAACACATCGCGCCGCTACCGGATAAGGACATCCCCGTGGGTGACCGCCTGAATCTAGCGTTCAAGGGCTCCCTGATTACTCGTGGTCGAGCGGTCGGTATCGTCATTGCGACGGGTGCCGATACGCAACTGGGGCGAATCGCCGAGTTACTACGCAGCACGGGAGTTGCAAGGACGCCATTGCAGAAGCGCCTGGCGCGCTTCGGTCGACGGCTCGCACTCGTGGTTCTCGGAATCTGCGCAATCATTTTCGTCACGGGCCTCTTACGCGGTGAAGCTGTCGTCCTGATGTTCCTCACCGCCGTCAGCCTGGCTGTGGCCGCAATACCGGAAGCATTGCCGGCTGTGGTTACAGTGTCGTTGGCCCTGGGTGCACGAAAAATGATCCGCTCTCGCGCCCTGGTGCGCCGACTTCCGGCTGTCGAGACATTGGGGTCCGTCACCTACATTTGCGCCGACAAGACCGGGACGCTCACCGAGAATCGCATGTGCGTCGATTTCCTGCAGATCGGCGATCGTCGATGTGACGCATTGACGGAGGACCTCGACCGGCGGCTGCCTTGCATAGGCCCGGCGTTGGCATTGAGCAACGATGTTCGCATCGATGATACGGGTAATACGAGCGGCGATCCTACGGAGGTAGCAATCTACGAGTTCGCAAGCGCAAACGGATTCGACAAGGAAGCGTTGAGGCGCGACTATCCCAGGATCCGCGAAGTGCCATTCGACAGCGGCGCGAAGTCGATGACGACGGTACACGACAGCCCGGATGGTCCGATCGCGTTCATCAAAGGCGCACCGGAAGCCGTTATCTCCAGGTGTTCCGATATCTCGCCGGGGCGCGCATTGGGCGACGCGGAAGACTTGGCTCGGGAGGGTTATCGCGTGCTCGCAGTAGCCGGAAAGCCGTTGCGGCACGCCGACGATGATATCGAAACCGCTTTCGTGTACTACGGCCTGGTCGCCTTGTCGGATCCACCGCGGGAAGGTGTGGCTCGCGCTGTGCAAGATTGCCTCGCCGCAAACATATCGCCCGTCATGATCACGGGCGACCATCCCGGCACTGCGCTGGCCATTGCAAAGCGGGTCGGCATCGCACAGGCCACCGATGCGGTCATTACCGGCGCCGAGTTCGCGTCGATGGATCCGGAATCCTTTGCGGAGCGTGTCGCCGACACACGCGTTTACGCACGCGTCGATCCTGCACAGAAGATTCGTATCGTCGAGGCGCTGCAGACAAGAGGCGAGTTCGTCGCGATGACCGGCGACGGCGTGAATGACGCCCCCGCGTTGAAGCGTGCGGACATCGGCGTAGCGATGGGGCAGAAAGGCACGGATGTTGCCAGAGAGTCGTCGGACATGGTCCTGCTCGATGACAATTTCTCGACGATTGTCGCGGCGGTTCGAGAGGGCCGCCGAATCTTCGACAACATCCTCAAGTTCATCAAGTACACGATGACCAGCAACTCCGGTGAGATCTGGACGATGTTTCTCGCCCCGTTCCTGGGCCTGCCGATACCGTTATTGCCGATTCACATATTGTGGATCAACCTCGTTACCGACGGGCTGCCGGGTCTCGCGTTGACGGCCGAGCAGGGTGAGAAGAACCTGATGAACCGCCCCCCGCGACCGCCGCAGGAAAGTGTGTTTGCGCGCGGTATGTGGCAGCACATTCTGTGGGTTGGTTTGCTCATCGGCGGCCTGTCGATCGCGGGGCAGGCGTGGGCGGTCGAACGAGGGTCCGACAACTGGCAGACCGTCGTGTTCACGGTATTGACGTTTTCGCAGCTCGCGCACGTTCTCGTCATTCGCTCGGAACAGCAATCGCTGTTTACACTGGGTCTGTGGAGCAATCGACCGCTCGTCGGGGCGGTTCTCCTCACCGTGCTGTTGCAGGTCGCGGTGATCTACCTGCCGCCATTACAAGGCTTGTTCAACACCGCGCCGCTGACCCTTGCCGAATTCGCCATGTGCCTGGCCCTGCCATTGTTCGTGCTCCTCGGTGTCGAAATCGAGAAGGCGCTCGTTCGGCGTGGACTAATCTATCGGCAGCAGCCATGAACACCACCGCTATCGGTCTCGTTTGTCTCCGCCGGGGTCGATACTGTCGATTGCTCGTATACAGGCCTCGGCCATGCTCTGATATAGCCCGAGCATTGACCTGGCGCTCGTTGCCCAGAGCTGCAGGCAATTGTGAGGGGGGCTGGGGAGCCCAACCTGTCCGCCGCATCGTGTTGTCAGGTTTTGCAGGCCTGTCATCGTAAAGTCCGCCCTGTACCAGATTCCGTAGAGCGGGTTGAGCGTCGAACCCTGGGCATCCAGCCCGAGTTGTTGAATGATCTCGATACTGGCGTACTCATGGAGCGTTATTTCTGTCGGGGGAAGGAGGCCGCCCGACCCGAACTGATGGATATTGGTCGATGCTTCGACCAGCGCCTGGTAACAGGCCTTGTCCGGAGCTTGCGCATCCCTGAATTGCTTGAGTGAATAGTTCGTCAGGCCAATACCGGCGCTTTGCTGGAGCAAGTGCAGCACACGCTGGTCGACAGCGAATTGCGAGTCTCGCCCATACAGCTCGTCGATGGGGCCATACGGCCAGAGGGGTCTAGCGATATTCCCCGGGAGCATTCCGTCATCGTCGAGTTTGATGCGAGTATCGAGCAAGGCCGAACTAAACGGCATTAGCGGCGCGACGGCAGTCCTGGTTTCGAGAAGCGGTTTGAATTCGATGGGCGAAGTCGGCGAATAGGGCTGGGCTGCCAGGGCCGACACGACGCATCCATCAACCTCCCATATCTCCTGCGGCATTTCGAATTCGGCGTCAACTTTCGGGAAACCCACGACCTCTCGCCCGGTGATCATCGAGAAGGCTTCGTCGACGCAGATATGCGGTACGAACATGCCGACGGCCAACGGGATGCCAAAGAGATTCGTAAACACAACCGGGATTGAGAACATCAATTCGTGCTGCGACGAGTATCCCAATTGCTCATGTCCCGGTGCTGTGGAAAACATGCGTCCGTAACGTAGCAGCTCAATGTGTACGATTCCCGGCGCGCTTCCAAGCAAGGGGTGGATTCGAAACGGATAGTTGTTCTGCGCGGCAACGTTGTTAATGAAGTAGTCGCAGATAGCCTCTAACTTCACTCCATCCGCAGCCACTTGAAACATCTGTATGTCGACGTCTTCGAAGCGGAAGGGCGGCGGTGCCTGCGGGTCTCCAAGGGGCGGGTTCTGAACGATATAGTCGGGTAGGCCTGTCATTTCAAATGTGCCTCTCACCTGTTGTGTTAGTTATTGTTGGGTGCGCGCTCCGTACTGCTCGCTGGTGAATCGGTCAGTGCAAGTATAGAAATACAAGTATAGACAATAGCAAATTGACTCGTGGATGCCACGCGGCTGAACGGGGGATCTTCGTGGTATCGGCACGACCGACGGACATGGCGTATAATCGAGCGACAACCATTGAGGTGACTCATGACGGATGACGATAACAACGACGACGATTCTGTAGCCGAGCTCCTGGTTCATTCTTTGGAGATCAGTGTCAGGACCAGTATACGCATGATGAAACTGCCGCTGGTCATGTACGTTGGACTGCTCGACCAATGGGCGAAGGCCGTCGATTCGATGGCCGAAGACATGGAGTCACGATACTAGGCGTCATCCCGGCGGCAGCGCACGCCAGTTTTCAGCGCTCAGCAGTAGCCGAGCTCCTGGTACCAGCGAATAGTGTCGCGCATGGTTTCATTGAGTGGCCGTGGCGCGATACCGAGCACCTGTTGCTGGTCGCCCGTCTCCATCCAGCCTTGCTCACAGATGAGTGTGGGTAGCAGTGACGGCAGTGGCGACGGCCGCCCGACACTGGCCCACACCAGCTCTGCCCAGTAGCTCGGCAGCACGCCAAGCGCCGCCGGGTACCGCAACCGCGGGGCAGGGACACCGCTGATACTTTCGATTTCCGATAGCAACGCATCGACAGACGTATTGTGTCCGGTGAGTTGCAAAGTCTTGCCGTAACATTCCTTGTGCATCGCGGCGGCTATTCCGCTGGCAAGATCGCGCGTGTCGATCACGTTCATCTCGTGGGTGATTGCCATGAACACTTCGCCGGACGCGAGCTTGGGTACGAGACATTGCTTCCTCGGTTTCACATCGTAAGGGCCGACGCAGGCCGACGGTTGCACGATCATGACGCCCGGCATCTCGACTTCGGACTGACGCAGCCGTCTTTCGATGGCGGACTTGATCAGGAAATACGGGTGGATGATCCGCATCATGCGCCGCTGCAGGCCGGAGAGTCCGGCGCCCGGATTGGTCGGGCGGGTCAACAACGTACTGACATGTATGAGTTTTGCGTCGTATCGTCGCAGACAGCCGATGAGATTTTCGGTGCGTTGCTCCGCACTGTGCAATGTCGGTTTCCCGGTGCCCTCGCCCGTGTACATCAGGTGTAACGGGTAAGGTGCGGCCGCATCGACCACGACGTCCTGGCCTTCGATCCACGAATCGAGGCAACCGGGCGTATCGATGTCGCCATGCACCACTCGCACACTCAGGCCATCGAGGTTTCGCGCCATTTCGCGTGGGCGCCGGCAGGTGCCGGTGACATCGTGTCCGCGCTCGATAAGCTCACGCACGACCGCGTTGCCTATCAGGCCGTTGGCCCCGAGGACCAGGACATTCAAGCCGTTGCTCCGGTCACAATCGACTACGGGAAGATTGTGGTCGCTTACCGGGCACCTTGTTCTTCGATGACCTCAGTTGCCCGCTGCCACGCGCCGTCCTGCAGTCTCGTATACAGGTTTGTGCCGAGTTCCTGCCGCAGGGCAACACGAATCGATAAGGGATCGATCGCTTGCATCTGCTGAACAACAGACTGGCCGCTGGAATCGACTTTGTCGACGTTGATACCGAGCTGTTGGACGATCGGCAGCGTAGGGTAGCTGTGGATGTTGACCTGTATGTCCTCAAAAGATTTCTGCCGTTTCACCAGGATCTTTTCGATCTTCGTCTTGATCAGGACCAGCGACTGGTAACAGTGCTGCGTGATCGTATCCGCGGCCCGATACTGCTTCAGCGTGATGAAATCGATACACGAACCGGGCGTCCCGAAAAGTTCATAGAGCTCCTTGGCCTCGTCTTTCGCACGCTCGCGCGCCTTCGACTGATTCGCAATGGGCTCCTGCCCGAAACCGACAACCTCAATCAGATTGCGCATTTCGGCGGGTTGCCCCACGTTAAGTGCAGGCATTACCAGCGTGCGCAGAGTCGCGAGTGTCTTCTGAGTGGCATCGGGGTCTAAATCGCGTAGCCAGTAGTCATCGTTACTTTCGATTCGGCAGTGTTTCGCCGGACGGCCGTTCACCTCCAGTTCCGTAAGCGCGTGTCGCATGCTGGAACAAAATACGTAGGGCGTCAGAATAGCCAGCCGTTGCCTGACCTCGTTGGCGGCCACGTCCCAGGAATACCACGTAACCGGCATGAAGAAAGAGGTCTCCAGCATCGCGGTTAGCCCGATGTTGTTTCTTTCGCTGTACATCTTGCCGTATTCGGAGCCGAAATTGGTGATCACCATGTAAACGTTCGAGCCGTACGGCTCAAAGTGGTTTAGTGCGATCTGCGGGGGCAGGGACTGCCTTCCAGCTGCATGTTCACTGCCGCCAGGTGGGCCCCCTTTAACCACCCGTTCGTACAGGTCCCGCGCACCATCGTCCAGCTGTTTTTGTCGATCGCTGGACGAATCAAAGCTCTCGAATTCGTGGATCAGTGCCTCGAACTCTCCGGCACCGGGCTCGGTCTTTTTCAGTTCACCGAGGAATTCATCGCAGAATTTTCGCAGCCTGGCCTTGTCTGCCAGCAACGGGACGACCCGCAGGGTCGCGTCCGGGTAGTGCAGCGGTCCGGCCGTGTCCTGGATAGCCGCACCACGCGTTGTGTTGTACCTGTTGCGGCACTCACCGTGCCGCTCATGCGGGTCAGCGCCCGCTTTATCGTGCCAGTTCGAGTCCTTCGAGCGCCAGCACAGGTTGGTGCCCATGTCATAGCGCAGGTCGCAAGCCATCCACCAGGGCATCATGGGAGACAGCACGGCAACCGGCGTGCCGAATTCGTCGTGCTCTGTATCCGTTACCTCGATGCCGAGCGTTTCGACAATGGGTTGTTCGGCGTATTCGTGGACGTGTATACGGTAACCACCGGTTGGATCGCCCGTCATGAGGTTCGAACCGCCTAACAGTCCTCCGTCGATCATGCGTTCCACCGAGACTTTGGAGTTGACCAGCGCCTGGTAGCAAGCCAGGTCGGGCTCCTCGGCATCGCGGAACTGCTTCAGGGTCAGGTTGTTCATGGACGGGTTCGCCGGATTCTCGCCCGCCCTGACACGAGCGGCCTGCCGCGTGTCGAAGCCCGACTTGAGCAATGGCAACCCGGCCATCATGTACTGCATGAGCCTCGCATACATGCGAGCACCGTTCCCGGCGTAGCGGGTCCCGGCATTTCCGAACAGGGGAAGCCCGGACATAAACTGGAATGCGGTGCTCATGGCCGATGCGGTTTGTCGCACGTTGCGGGCGGTGCCCCACCACGGGTTGTAGGGGTCGTCCGTGGTGAACGGGCTGCGGAAGAAACTGACCGGGGAGTCCTGGATGACCTCGATCAGGGTCCGGTTCTGCTGGCGTTCGCCGGCATAGAGTTCCGGGAATATTGAGGTCCCCATGCTGAGGACGCGCCGCGGTTCCCTGGGGTCCGAAGCCCAGCTAGTCGTTGACGGCTGCAGCCAGCCTCGTACTTTTGTCCAGCCATAGACTTCGCGGCCGACGCCGAGCGACTGGTCGTTGTCGACAAATATAAACGGGCAGACGTAGGCCCAGTCATGGAAGACGAGTTGCCCCTTCTCGTTGACCTTGTACCATTCCACGGGCACCGAGAAGAGCACTTCGTGCTGGGCGATCCAGCCCAGGTTTTCGTTCTCTGTCGACATCTTGCCGTAGTTGAGAACCGACAGCGACACCATCGGCGCCGCAACTTTGAAATAGTGCCCGCTGCACACGTCGTCGGGATCGTCTGCGAAATTCAGGTAGTTGTCGCAGAACGCCTGCAGGCGGTTGATGCTGGCCCGGAGCGGGAAGACCCGGAACGTGACGCCCGTGAAGGAAATCCGTTCCTGCATTCCCTGCAGTTTCATCAACTCGGGGTTGATCGCTGTATTAAACGTATGCGTATGACTTTCCGAATTGTCGGGCATCGTCGTGGCCACCTCTGTTAGTTCCTGGGGCAATCAAATGTAGAAATGCAACGTCCTCAGGTTCGCTCAAAAACCCAGGTCACGAGCCCTTCCACGAAGCGCTTGTCGCGGGAATCCGGGACTTTACTGTAAATCGTTGAAAACTCATGGGCGGCGGCGCCCGCGAGGCCATGGGCAAACTTGCGTGCATAGTCGATGCAGTCGTAGCGATCCATCAGGGCGCGCACCCACGCAACGTCTTTCGTGGTTCGATCGCGACGTGAGTGCGCCATGATCGCGTTTAATCTTTGTTTTTCTTCGCTGCTTGCTTCATTGAAAAGGCGAATCAGCATCAGCGTGCGCTTGCCTTCCCAGATGTCGCCATCGCGCTCCTTGCCATAGCGCTTGTCCGCGACGAGGTTCAGCAGGTCGTCCTGGATCTGGAAGGCGGCGCCCAGGAAGAAACCGAATTTGACGAAGCGTTCGAGATCGACGCTGTCGCGGGTGCCGATCATCGCCCCGACGCGGCTCGGATAGATCGTTCCGAACCAGCAGGTCTTCTTCAGCACCATGAGCAGGTAATCGGCCTCACTCAAATCGTTAATATTGTCACGCCTCCAGCCCAGCTCCATGGCCTGGCCTTCCGCCGACTCAAGGGCCGCACGCTCGGTCTCCTCGAGGATCCGCAACGAAATCCGCGGACCGATCTTGATTCGATTTTCCATGAGCGGGCGCAGGCTCATTAGTGTGAGCATGTCGCCCGCATTAATCGCAAGAGGAACGCCATGCAGCATGTGCAGCGTAGGCTTGCCGCGACGTTCCTCGCTGTAGTCCTCGATGTCATCGTGAATGAGCAGCGCATTGTGCAACATCTCGATGGCGGCGGCCGACTTCAGCGCATCGTCGAGCTGTGCCCCAAACGCTCTCGCGGTTGCAATGCACAGGCTCGGTCGCATCATTTTGCCGCCGCGGTCCGGGTAGTCCGCCAGCAGGTCGTAGAGATGTCGGCGCGGCGTGCGCGTCGGCAGGTAGTCGTTCAGCGTGGCGCGAGTAACGTCTCCGTATTCACGGAGCATCTCTGGGATCAGCCCGGAAGTTACTGCCGCGCACACGAGTCAATCTTTGGTTTCTGTTGGCCGCGGAGGGATATGCACACACAAGGTGCCCACAGGCTCGTCCGTCATCGTGGACAGTATCAAGCCGGAATAGGTGCCGTGTGCCTGCCCCTTGGGAATGGTGACGCGCACTGATGGCGGCCATCCGCCGCCCGGAGGTATGAAGCGCACATCGTCCAGGGGTCGGCTATCGGCATGGGGCGTGCACAGAGGTTGCACCTGTACCGACTCGAAATCGCAGCCGTTACCCAGTTCAACGGATACGCGTGCGCCCGTGGCTTCGGCAGAAACAATCTCGACAGGTATGTTCGAGGGCCCGTGCGCGGCCGCCCGGTTACCGCCGTTGCCGGGAGAACCGTTCATACGTGCGCCGGTTTCGGCCACGAAGCTGTTGACCATTTCTCCCATGGAGGGATTTCGCACCACGGATTCGATCATCTCGAAGCAGAGCGCACCCATGTCGGAATAGAACCGCAGGATCCGATCCCCGATCTCCGATACGTTGCCATTGATGGACGTTGCGTCGATTTTGCCGCTTGCCAGCTGCCCGGCAATTTGCTGGCCCTGGCGTATCTGTTCCTCAACGACCTTATAGCCGAGTTCCACGGCGCGGGACACAACACTGTCCAGGGGCTCGGCATCGCCGCCGCCCGAGCCGTTTTGAGACGATTTGTCTGCCATTTCTGCACTCCATGAGCCTGATTTCCTGAACAAGGTACTCCATTCGCGGATGGGTCCTGTGCGTGAGGGTTCAGGTCTTCGTTCTCGTTTTTTTTCTTTCATCTACGGATGATCATAACCGATGATCTGGTCCAGTGCCGGAAATCCAGACAGGGCATGGGCTGCAAGCCGACCTGACATAACGGCGGCCTCGACGCAGCCCTCGTTGAAACCGCATTCCGTCCAGTCACCGGCGATGGTCAGGTTGTCGTAGGTATTGTCCAGCGGGGAAATCCTGTACTGCATGCTACCCGGTGGTGCGAGCGTGTAGCGGTCCGACGGGTTGACGTTGGCGGTCCAGAACTGGCTGTCGAAAGCGGATTCATCGTCCGCCGGAGCGCCACCCTCGGCGTCGATCAACAGTGACCACCGAAAGCGTCCGTGCGCATCGACGGCGCCCGGCCAGAGTTCCGCAACGTTCTCATTGAGAAAGCCCACGGCACTCGCACGTACCTGCGCTCGCATGGCTTCAGGGAAATCCCGATCATCGCGGTCGGGCGGCGATTCAGGGTCTTCGAGCACACTGCAAAAATAAGCAATGGACCCCGGCTGCTCTTTCCAGTCCTCCTCGTCGATCAAGTGACGCATGTCGGCCCACGTATCAAACGGTTTCGTGAACGCTGAAATCGTCGGCGCGGGCGCCGACCAGCCGAGTGACGGCATATCTTCGCGCATCCATACCTGGAACGCCTGGGTGGGCACCGAGATCACATGTTCGACCATGTCCCGCCAGCGCTGGTCGCGCGCCACTATCTCGCTGGCCAGGTAAGGTATCGCGCCGACCCCGACTCCGAGAACGACGAAATCAAAATCGTCGGTAACGCGCAAGGTCTTCTCCGCCACCTTGTTGCGGTCCCAGAAGGACTCGAACTGCCAGCCCTCCTGCAACATCTCGTCGCCATTTTCCAGCTGCGAGTAATCGGGCCGTGAGGGCCAGCATGGCAGACCCTTGATATCGACCAGTGGCTCGTAGTCGCCGCCTTCTTTTATTGTGGCCTGGACGTCGAACTGCAGGGTTTCCACATGGCTGCCGTCGTCTGCGAGCCCGACATTCTCGAGGCGGTGAAAAAACTCGAATTTGACGCCGCGCTTCTTCAGTACTTCGTAGAAAGGCGCGAATACGATGTCGCCCATGCCGGCGCGCATTTTCCAGAACAGGGAGCCACGATAAGTGAAAAACATGCGCAACGACCCGCGAATTGCCTGGCCGGCCGCCAGCGCCGGTCGCTGTACGTTACCGCCCGGGTAGGCCATCGCGAGATCGAACAGGCCACGAACAAATGCCGAGTTCACGGACCGCAGCGATGCGCCGTTCTCCAGTAACCATTCGCGACACTCCTTGTCGTTGATGGCATCGAAGCCGCGGGGGTGGAAGACAAGACCGTCGCGGATGATGCCGATCATGATGGCAACGACGAGGTCGATGATTTCCCAGACGTAGCGGTCCTGGTCGTTCCCGGCGACACGCTGTTCAAGCGCCTTGCGTGAGCTCGCAGCGATGTCTCGCAATACTTCGATAATGGCCTGAGACACGGCGTTCTCTTGTAACAACTTCAGGAGGGCGTTTTCGTTGGGCCCGGTTACGACGCGCATCACCATCTCCAGGACGGCAAATGCTTCGATGAGCCCGGCCAGGGTGCCGAGGCGTCCGTAATGCGTCAGCTGCTTGAGCAACGCGAGGATGCCTTCGGGTGTCTCGGAGTCCTCGGTCCCCGGTTCGGCGAAGCGCTTCGCTGGTTCGTCATCGAAACTATCGTCGCCTGTCGCGCGGTGAGTCTGAACCTCGAATACGAGCGTCTTGAGGAGTGAGAGTGTATGGGTGAGGTACGCGCGAACCGTAAACGGGTTGGCCTCGGTAAGCGGGTCGCCCGGAAGGCCCCCGGCATCGGGAAACAATGCCGTCCACTGCAACCACTGTCCGTCAGTGCCGACGTCCGCCATCCCGACGAAGGGGTCGGGAAAGAAGGCGTCCTGCCATGTTGCGATACGGTCTTTGCGGGGGTCCCTGCCAAGCTCTTCGTAACACTCGCGCATCAGTCGAAAGGCGTTTTCGTAGAAGCCCAACCAGATGTGCAGGCCATGCTCTTCGATTCGACCACCGGGCCCACGTCCGGACGCGCCTTTGCCCCCGAGGCGCCATCCGAGCTGGTAAACGGTGATGTCGTAGCGACCGCGATGTTGCGGCCGGCTCAATTCGAATGCGGTTGCCATCGCGGCACAACCGCCGCCGACCACGGCGACTTTTGTGGGGGGGTTATTGTTTGTCAAAATCGTATTCTGAGCGAGAGGCCGTAGCGCCGCGGATCATTCAGGTACGCGCTGAATGAGTCGGGCTGGAACGTGGAATTAAAATAAATTGTTCGATAACTCTCGTCAAAGCAGTTGCCGCACCAGATCGAGGCTTCCCAGCGCTCATCGGGCCCGGTAATACCGATCGTGGCGTCGGCGACGACATAGGAGCCGACCTTCTGTTCGGAGGGGACGTCGGCGCCGACATAATGACTGCCGGAGTACGAGGCGAGCCCACGGACATATGCTCCCCAGTCGCCTGCGACGAGCCAGTCATAACGAAACGCGGCGACACCCGACCATGCCGGGGCCCTGGGCGTATCGCGATCTACGAGGTAGGAAAGCAGCGGATTATCGATTTCGTCGAAGGTCGCATCCAGGTAGGTCGCGGAAAGTTCAAGGCGCAGGTTTTCATTGACCTGGAACAGGTTCTCTATCTCGAAACCTTGCGTCGTGGATTCACCGGTATTCTCCGTGCGAAATTCGAGACCGGTGAAGAAATTGATCTGCAGGTCTGAGAATTCGGTGTGAAAGACGGCTGCATTGGTTCGGGCTCGCCCGCCCAGGTAGTCCAGCTTCAGTCCGATCTCGAAACTGTCGGCCGTCTCAGGCTCGTAGGTCGTGTTGGTAATGGCCCCTTCGCGAAAAAGGTTGACACCGCCCGCCTTGAAGCCGCGCTGGTAACCCCCGTAGAGCATCCCCTGTTCGCTCAGGTGGTACAAGAGCTGCAGTGTGCCGGTAACTTCCTCGTCATCATTCGAGTCAGTGAATGAGGGGCTGTTGAATGTGCCGATGATGTCGAGACCGTTGCGGGCCGTTCCATCGTCGGGAATGCCCGCCTGTTCCAGTACCGCCCGGGCGATAGCCGAGTCGAACCAGAACAGGTTCTCGACCCCACCATCCTTGTCGATATCGTCGTAGCGAATGCCTGTTACGAGGTCGAAGCGGTCGGACAACTTCGTCGTGGCATGGGCGAAAATGGCGAAGCCCGTGCTGTCCTGATCGTAGACTTCCCTCGAAAATTCGCCATCGGGTAATAACGCGTCTACGCCAACGGGAAACAGGCAATCTGTGGCGACGACCGGTGGCACGCAGGCGACCGAGCCCGCGCCCGCGCTGATGAGCGCATTGAGGTAATTGTCGCCATCGGAGCCGGATTCGGCCGAACGCTCGCTCCAGTAATCCTCCGTCGAGTAATAGAGACCGACGAGGAGGTCCAGGCCATCGGTGGAATAGTTGAGGTTGAATTCCTGCGAGAACGAATCGATGTCGACGGGTTCATTCAAAATGAACAGGTCGGCAGGCACGAAATCCGGATCGGCACGAACCTGGCTGTGCTCCCAGTTCCTGGCCGACGTTATGGATCGAAACGACCAGTTATTGCCGGGATCCCAGGTGATACTCGCCAGTATTCCCTCATCCTCGATGACTTCCCCGGGCACCTCGTTTAATGTAGCGGCCCGATCGTTTTCTGCGATGGGTGCAGGAATGAACGTGAGGCCATTGAGCGTGCTGTATGTTTCAACCAGGCCGCTCGTCGGTCCATTCACGACCTGCGCCGATCCCCAGCAACACGGGGCATCCGATTTCGCACGGTCGTAAATGACATTGACTTCCCAGTCGTCACCCAGGCCAAACAGGAACTGCGCCTTGTACGCGTACCGATCGACCACGTCGTATTCGTCGCCAGTGTCAGGACTCTTGAAGAAACCGTCACGCTGATTGTCGACCGCGGCGAGGCGCAAAGCCGCCGTATCGCCCACGGGGATATTCACGGCGCCCGTCAGATACCTGAAATCGTGATCGCCGAATCGAACTTCGGCATAACCCTCCAGCGTCTCCGGGTCCGGTTGGGTGCTGCGCAACGCAATCGCACCAGCAACGGTGTTCTTGCCAAACAACGTTGACTGCGGGCCGCGCAGGATTTCGAGTCGATCGACATCCAGGAGATCGCCCAGCGCCATTCCCGAACGCGCGCGGTAAACACCGTCGACGAATACGCCGACCGCACCTTCGAATGACCGCGTGTTGCCGATGGTGCCGATACCACGAATCTTCAGGCTGCTGCGCTGCCAGCTTTGCGCGGTATCAAAGTAGACGCTGGGGTCGAGTTCAGAAAGCCGCACGATGTCGAGCATGCCGGATTCCCGGATCATCTCGGCTGTCATCGCCGTGACCGCGATAGGAACCAGCTGTGCGCTTTCCTCGCGCTTCTGGGCGAAGACGACTATTTCCTCGAGCACGCGCTCCGATTCGTCCTGTGCCATGGCTGTCGTGAAGAGGAGGCTTGCTCCCAGCGCAGCAAGCGACAGAACACACAAGACGGATGACAATGTGCGCCCGATGGCAAAATTCGCCATATATGTTCGTTCCTTCTCTTAATTCTCGCAGCACGCACGGCCGCAGGTTTTGTGTCGCTCCGTGCGACCCCCCGAAAGTGACGACGGTTTTTTGACGTCGTCAAGCTATGTTACTCTAATTCCTAATAATAAGGGCGCTCCAATGACAAACGACATCAGGGCGTGGCTTGAGAATTTGGGCCTCGGCCAGTACGCGGCAGCTTTCAGAGAAAACGATGTCGAGTTGGATATCCTGGGCGACCTGACGGACCAGGATCTCAGGGAACTGGGCGTCAGTCTCGGGCATCGCAAGCGGATAATTCGGGCGTTGGGCGAGACCTCTCAAGGTGCCGAACGGCGCCAACTCACCATCATGTTTTGCGACCTTGTGGATTCGACCCGGCTGTCGGAGCGGTTCGATCCGGAAGATCTGCGTGCCATCATTGGAGCCGTTCGGGCGTCTTGCGAGGGCGTGGTCGAAGAATACGGCGGCAGTGTTGCGCGCTACATGGGCGACGGGCTCCTCGTGTACTTCGGCTATCCTCAAGCGAACGAGTACGATCCCGAGCGCGCCGTTCGCGCCGGCATGGAAATTATCCGGGCGGTCCGCGGAATCGATGCCTGGCCGGACCTCACTCTGCAATGCCGGGTCGGAATTGCGACCGGCGAGGTTATCGTCGGTGAGCTGATCGGGGAAGGGCGCTCGCAGGAACATGACGTCGTCGGCCAGACACCAAACCTGGCGGCAAGATTGCAGTCGATTGCAGAACCCGATTGCGTTGTGGTCTCCGGCGTCACGCGCAAGCTGGCGGGCAGCCTGTTCGAATACAACAGCCTCGGACTTCACACGCTGAAGGGATTCGAACAGCCAGTTGAATGTTGGCGCGTAGAGCGCGAACTCGATGTGGAAAGTCGCTTCGATGCCCGGCATGTGCGTGCCGGTTTGTCGCCAATGCTCGGCCGGACGTCCGAATTCGATTTGTTGAAACAGGGCTGGGAGAAGGCATCCGGCGGTAATGGCTGTGCGGTGCATCTGGTGGGCGACCCGGGTATCGGAAAATCGCGACTCATCCATTCACTCAGGGAGGACCTGGGCGACAAGTCGCATACTCTAGTGACCTATTATTGCCAGCCGTTCCGCCAGGACAGCCCCTTATTCCCCGTGGCCGCGCGACTGGAACGGTCGGCCGCTTTTGAAAGGGACGATTCCTCCGGAGAAAGGCTCAGGAAACTGGAGCTGCTCGTCGAGTCGTTCACAAAGGATTCGCAGGGCGTCGTTCCGCTGTTTGCGGAGCTACTCGGGATTTCAACCGCCTCGCGGTACGCGCCCCTGGACCTCAGCCCGCTGCTGCAGAAGACCCGCACGATGTCGGCACTGGAACAGCATCTTGCGAGCCTCGCCAGCACGCAACCGTTACTCGTAATCTTCGAGGACCTGCACTGGGTCGATCCGACGACGCTGGAGTTCATACAGCAGCTGATCCGTGGATTCGCCAACCTGCCTGTGCTATTCGTACTCACCGGGCGCCCGGAGTTTCAATGGCCCGCTACGGCGGATGAAGACATGACCACGATCGAGCTTGGCCGCCTCGACAATGCGGCCGTCAGAACATTGGTAAAGCGCGTTGCCGGCGGCAAAGCCTTACCCGACACGGTGGTCGAGCAGATCGTCGACAAGACCGATGGTGTGCCGCTCTTCGTCGAGGAACTGACCAAGAACCTCATGGAATCGCGGTTTCTCGTGGACCGAGGCGACCGCTTCGAACTCAACGGTTCACTGCCAGAACTCTCGTTGCCCGACACACTGCAGGATTCCCTGATGGCCCGCCTCGATCGAATGAAGGAAGGCAAAAAGATAGCTCAACTGGGTGCAGCCATAGGACGCAGCTTTTCTTATGAACTCGTTGTGGCTGTCTCGGGATCCAGTGACGACGCGTTGGTACAGGCGATCGAAGAACTAACAGACAGCGAACTGGTGCACCAGGATGGTACGCCTCCGTTAGCCACGTACGTATTCAAGCATGCGCTTATCCAGGACGCCGCGTACTCGAGCCTTATTCGCAGCAAGCGCCAGAAGATGCATAACAGGATTGCGGCGACACTGGAGCGGCATTTTCCGGAGACCGGCAAGAATGACCCGGATACGCTGGCTCACCATTACACGGAAGCCGACAAGCCGGAGCTTGCGATCCCGTACTGGCACAGTGCGGCCAAACAGGCGATCGAGCGTGGCCACAACGAAGAGTCGCTAAAGCACATCCAGTACGGTATGCAGTTGCTGGAAAAATTGCCGGACGGGAAGGAACGATCGCAGCTCGAACTCGGCCTGTGTATCTCTCGAGGTGTGGCGCTCGAATCAACTCTCGGCTACGCGTCTCCGGAGGTCGAGGAGACTTATACGCGCGCACGCGAACTATGCGAGAAAACGGGTAACACCTTCGATCACGTGCCGGTGATTCTCGGCCTGTACGTGTTTCACCTGGTTCGCGGGGACCTCGAGACTGCTCGTGAGTTCGCGGAACTCTGTGTTGTTTTCTCGAAAGAGGCCGAGCGCGTCGACGGTCTTATCGAGGCAGATGCGGCGCTGGGATTCGTATTGTGTTACCTGGGCAGATTCAACGAAGCTCGCGAAATACTCGAGCGCTGTATTGCCCATTACGAATCCCGGGAAGAAACCGAGCAATTCTCGCCGATAACCGCGCAGGATCCGGCCGCCGCGTCGCGCTCCATCCTGGCGGTCCTGTTGTGGATTACCGGCGATCCGGACGAGAGTCTGAAACAACTCGATGCGGCGTTTGTGCTGGCCGAGGAATTACATCGACCGATCAACCAGGCGGTTGTCCATACCCATGCCGCGGAGCTTTTCCAGCTGCGCGGCGAGACCGAGCTGGCGCTGGAACATGCCGAAAAAGGGCTGCAGATCGCGACCAATCACGGCGACGGATTCTGGGGTTCACTGTGCGCGATGCACAGGAGCATCGCGAAATCGAAACAGGGTTTTCCTGAAGATGCTGTTGCCGAGATCAGGCATACTCTCGACTTGTGGAGTGCAGCGGGGGCCGGCACCAATACGTCGTATTTCCTGATGCGGGTCGCCGAGGCAGAACAGGATATGGGGCTGACCGACCAGGCAATGCAGACGGTCAGGGTGGCGATCGAGCATGCGGAATCTACCCATGAAGACCTGTTCGCCAGTGAGCTGCACCGGTTACTGGGTGAATTGATGCTTGCGACAGAGCAGCCGGATGAGGGCACGGCCGAAACGCATTTTCTGCAGGCGATAGAGATTGCACAGCGGCAGGATGCAGAGGTGTTCGCACGCCGCGCTACCGATACATTTCGTCGCCTGCTCCAGTCACAGGGGCGTGAAGGGGAATTGCCGGACAGGCAAGAAGCGTCAATTTGAGCAACAAGACCGATCTGAAACGTTTTTTCTCCGAGCTGCGTCGCCGCAGGGTGATAAAGGCAAGCGTCGCTTACCTTGTGGTGGCCTGGTTGATTATCGAGACGACCTCCGTCGTGTTCCCTGCGGTGCTGTTGCCGGAATGGAGCCACCGGCTGGTGGTGATTCTCGCGGGGGTCGGATTACCAATCGTGCTGGTACTCGCGTGGGTATTCGACATCTCGCCAGGTGGCATCACGGTCACAGGCGACTCGGAAGAGTCCGCTGCGGCAGATCATGGACAGGCCGGGAAGCAAGCGCCTCCGCTATTGCCGCCGCAGGCCGATTCTGCGATTGCATCGATCTACCTGCTGCCATTCGAAGTGCGGTCATCCGACCCCGAGGACACGTTTATTGCCCAGGGGATTTCGGCTGAAATCTCCAGCGCACTGACGAACTTGTCCACCGTGCGCGTCATCTCACGAATCTTGACATCGGCGACCGGGGAAGGCGTTGACCTGCGCGAACTCGGCACCCGCCTGGGGGCGCGATATGTCCTGACCGGCAGTCTTGGCCGTGGTGGTGACAAGATCAGGATTATTGTCGAGCTCACCGATACCGCGACTGGCAGTCAGCTTTGGAGCGAATCCTACCATCGTGTTCTCGACGATCTGTTGGACGTTGAGGAGGAAATTGCCGGGGCTATCGTCGGTTCGTTTGGTGGGGAACAACTGCGCGCACAGATAAAGAAAGCCGCCCAGAGCGATACGAAAAATCCGGCGGCCTGGAGCCTGGTGCACAAGGCCCGCTCCTTTATCCTGAATTACACTGAAGAAAACCTCCGCGAAGCGGCCTCTCTGGCACGCGAGGCCATTGAACTGGATCCCGGCTACGCCGCCGCGCACGCGGCCCTCGCGGACGCATTGATTGAGCGGATCACCAATGGAATGAGTGAGGATGCTGAGTCGGAACTCGACGAGGCGGTTCGTGCGATCGATACGGCAACCGCGAAAGCGGCAGACGATTCCTTTGTGCTGAAGCTCGCGGGAAATGTCTGGAAACTGGCGGGACAGCATGAAAAGGCCGTTGATTACCTGAAACGCGCTGTGGAAATATCGCCATTCGACCTGGGCGCATGGGGCTACCTCGGCAGAGCATTGGCGACGACGGACGATGAGTCGCAACTGGCAGAAGCCGAGAACATCCTGGATCGCATCCTGGAGAGAGCGCCACAACATCCCGGCGCCGGATACTGGTGGCATCACAAGGCGGTGGTCAGTACCTGTCGCGGCGATTACGACAACGCGGTTTCTTCTGTAAAGACGGCGCTGCAGCAGCAACCGGGGCTGGCCTGGGCGTGGTACCTGAAAGCCAATGCGCTCGCCTGCAAAGGCGACAAACAGGGTGCCGAGGAAGCATTAGCGCGCACAGAGGCGGCCAATATGAATCTCTCCTACAAGGAGTTTGCCGCCGTCGTCAGACAGACGTCGGCGACAAAAGCCGCCGCCGAGCGACGCCTCGCGGGCCTCGACTCATTGGGGCTGGCTTGACTCATGACTCAGGCGCGGTAGACGAAGTTCGTGCGCAAAAAGTGCATCGACCGGCACGCCGGCGACTTCGAAGACTTCGTCCACGATGCCATGCAGTATCTGCCGGGCTGGGTCCACGAAGCACTCGATAACCTCGAGGTGCTGGTGCTCGAGGAGCCGGGCGCCGACCTGGACCCGGAAGGCGAAGGCTTGCTCGGTCTTTATATGGGAGTGCCGTTACCGGAACGTGGATCGGACTACGTGGGCGAGCTGCCGGACGTCATCTACATCTTCCGCCGCCCCCACCTCGAACTCGGATTGCCGCGAAATGAGCTCCACGACGAGATCGTCAAGACGCTGATTCACGAGGTCGCGCACTATTTCGGTATAGACGACGACTACCTGGACAAGATCGGCTGGGACTAACGGGCGCGCCACTAAGGACATCTCCGGATTGCGCGTTCGCGCCGGGCTGGATAGCGTAATCGGTTGTCTTCGATCAACAGATCAAACTCATAACAAACAAGAACGGAGCGGGCCATGCAATCTCTTGTTATGTCAAACACCGGAAATTATCTTCGCGTTGCAGCCGGCATGCTACTCATCAGCATGTCCCTGATATCAGGAGCCGCGCACACCCCGGCGCCATCCAGCGTGACGGTCGCGGGTAGCCTGCAAGAGGAACTCGGCTGCCCGGGCGACTGGCAGCCGGACTGCGCGGCGACGCATCTGGGCTACGATGCCGAAGATGACGTGTGGCAAGCGGTTTTCAACGTGCCGGCCGGCAGCTGGGACTACAAGGCGCCACTGAACGACAGCTGGGACGAGAATTACGGCGAGAACGCCACACAGGACGGACCGAATATTCTGCTGAATCTCGGTACGGCGACCGACGTCAAGTTCTACTACGATCACGAAACCCACTGGATCACTGATAACGTGAACTCGGCAATTGCTACCGCGGCAGGCGATTTCCAGAGCGAACTCGGTTGTTCGGGCGACTGGCAGCCCTGGTGCCTGCAGTCCTGGCTGCAGGACCCGGATGGTGACGAGACGTTCGTTTTCGAAACTGGCGGTCTGCCCGCCGGAAGCTACGAAGCCAAAGTCGCGCATGACGAGGACTGGTCCGAAAACTATGGTGCCGGCGGCGTGCCCGGCGGCGCCAACATTCCCTTTACTGTGCCTGCGGACTGCGCGGACATGCGTTTTGATTACGAGCTGTCGAGCCACATCCTGAGCATTTCCGAAGCCCCGGCTCCGGCGCAGCCCGCAAGCGTCACGATTCCCGGCAGCTTCCAGGAGGAGCTTGGCTGCCCGGGTGACTGGCAGCCCGATTGCGCCGTTACGCACCTGGGCTTCGATGCCGAAGACACGATCTGGCAGGGTATCTTCAACATCCCTGCAGGCGACTGGGAATTCAAAGCGGCCCTGAACGATTCCTGGGACGTCAACTACGGCGAGAACGCCACGCAGAACGGACCGAATATCGGCCTGTCAGTCGGCGCGGCCACGGACGTCAAGTTTTATTACGACGATGAAACCCACTGGGTATGGGACAACCAGAACAAGGTCATCGCGACGCTGGCCGGCAACTTCCAGAGCGGGCTCGGCTGCTCCGGCGACTGGCAACCCTGGTGCCTGCGCTCCATGTTGCAGGATCCGGACGGTGACGGCCTCTATACGTATTCGACCGGCAAACTCGTGGCCGGCAGTTACGAGGTGAAGATTGCCCACGACGAGGACTGGGCCGAAAACTACGGCGACGGCGGTGTGCAGAACGGAGCGAACATCCCGTTCACGGTGCCATCCGACTGCGGCGAGATCTTCTTCACCTACGATCCCGTGAGCCACCTGCTCACGATCGGCACCGGGCCCGACACGCCGAAGGGCAACCTCGGCCAGGCGAAGGCACACTGGGTTGCCGAGGGCATCATTGCATCCGACCTTGGTGGGGCGGACGACACCTACGAGCTGCAGTACGCAGCTAACGGTGGACTCGGCATCGATGCGGACGGGGTAACCGGTGCAGATGGCGCACTGTCGCTGACCTTCGACCCGGCCGGATTACCAGCCGAGGTCACGGAGAAGTTCCCGCACCTCGCGGGCTTCGATGCGCTCACGATCGACGCTGCGGATTTGCCCGCGGTGCCCGACATTCTCGAGGGACAGTTTGCGCTGTCGGTTGCCGATTCAGCCGGCGATCCCGTAGATGCCACCAGCCTGCAGATCCCGGGCGTGCTTGACGACCTCTACACTTACGACGGCGATCTCGGCCCGATCTTCGACGGCGATTCGGTCAGCCTGACGCTGTGGGCACCGACCGCGAAAAGCGTCGGCCTGCAGGTCTTCGCCGATGCCGACCCGGCAACGGCATCAGCCAACTACGCGATGACCGAAGACTCGGCCACGGGCACATGGAGCATCGTTGGCCCGGCGAACTGGAACGGCATGTACTACCTCTTTGACGTCGAGGTATACGCGCCTTCGACTGCTGCCGTCGAGCACAACTTCGTCACGGACCCTTATTCGCTCGGCTTGTCGATGAACAGCCAGCGCAGCCAGATCGTCAATCTGAATGACCCAGGCCTGATGCCTGCCGGCTGGGGCAGCTTCACGAAGCCGGCGCTGGCCGCGCCCGAGGACATCGTGATCTATGAGCTGCACGTGCGCGACTTCTCGATCAACGACGACACGGTGCCCGCGGGCTATCGCGGCACCTACAAGGCTTTTGCGTTCGAAGGCTCGTACGGCACTGACCACCTGGACAGCCTGGCCGAAGCCGGCCTCAGCCACGTGCACCTGCTGCCGACCTTCGACATCGTGACTATCAACGAGAACAAGGCCGAGTGGGAATCACCTGACCCGGCAGTGCTGGCGACGTATCCACCCGATTCGGACGAACAGCAGAGTCTGATCGCCGAAGACGCCGACGAAGACGGCTTCAACTGGGGCTACGATCCATGGCACTACACGGTGCCCGAAGGCAGTTATGCCACGAATCCGGACGGATCGGCCCGTATTCTCGAATACCGCGCAATGGTGCAGGCGTTGAACGAGAATGGCCTGCGCGTCGTCATGGACGTGGTTTACAACCACACCAACGCTTCCGGCCAAAACGCCAAGTCCGTGCTCGATCGCGTCGTTCCCGGTTACTACCACCGCCTGAATGCGAACGGCGATGTCGAGAACAGCTCTTGCTGCGAGAACACGGCCAGCGAGCACAACATGATGGAAAAACTCATGGTCGACTCGCTAGTGACCTGGGCGCGTGACTACAAGGTCGATGGCTTCCGCTTCGACCTCATGGGTCATCATTCGAAGGCCAACATGCAGAAGATCCGCGCCGCGCTCGACGCGCTGACGATCGCAAGCGACGGCGTCGACGGCAAGTCCATTTACCTCTATGGCGAAGGCTGGAACTTCGGCGAGGTCGCGAACAACGCCCGCTTCGAACAAGCGACGCAGCGCAACATGGCCGGCACGGGCATCGGTACCTTCAGTGACCGGCTGCGAGACGGCGTGCGCGGCGGCAGCCCGTTCGGCGACGTCCGCGAGCAGGGGTTCATCAATGGTCTCGGCTACGACCAGAGCGCCTGGGAGAACGGCCAAGGTGACCAGACCGGCGAGTTGTTGCACATCTCGGACTGGGTGCGCATCGGCCTTGCCGGCGATCTGGCGGATTTCGAGTTCGTGGATTCGGGTGGCAACCTGGTGCGTGCTGACGAAGTCGATTATTTCGGCCAGCAGGCCGGCTACACCGCCGACCCGCAGGAGAACATCACGTATGCCGCTGCTCACGACAACGAGACACTGTTTGATGCGACGCAGCTTAAGACGCCAATCGCAACCTCTATTGACGACCGTGTCCGTATCCAGAACGTCGGCAACAGTATCGTGATGCTCGGCCAGGGCATTCCGTTCTTCCATGCCGGGCAGGACATCCTGCGCTCCAAGTCGATGGACCGTGACAGCTTCAATTCCGGCGACTGGTTCAATGCGATTGACTGGACCCTCGAGACGACCAATTGGGGCCATGGGCTGCCGAACGCCGGCAAGAACCAGGACAACTGGCCGATCATGCAGCCGCGGCTGGCCGACCCCGCGCTGGCGCCCGCGAGCAACGACGTCTTCCACTCCGCGGAACAGTTCATCGAGCTGCTGCAGATACGCAAGAGTTCGAGCCTTTTCCGGTTGCAGGATGCTACCGAGGTCAAGGACCGCGTAGCGTTCCACAACACGGGTTCAGGCCAGATTCCGGGGCTGATCGTGATGAGTATTGCCGATGATTACGGCGACATCGACCTGGCCAACGAAAGGATCCTGAGCTTGTTCAACGCCTCCGACGACCCTGTCGTTTTCGATTTTTCCGGTATTTCCGATCGTAGCGTCGAGTTGCATCCGGTACTGGCGGCATCGGTCGATCCGGTGGTCCGGACCGCGAACTACGATGCGGGCACGCAATCGTTCAACGTGCCGGCGCGGACGACGGCGGTGTTCCTCGTCATGCGTCCGGTCGTCGAGCAGATCGAGTTCCTGGAAGATCAGGTGAATGCGCTTGAAGACAGCGACAGCCTCAACGGCGGCCAGGCTCAGGCACTCAAGGCCAAGCTCCGGGCCGCGAAGAAGTCCGTGCTCAAAGGCAAGTCCAGGACGGCAGCAAACCAGATCGGTGCCTTTATCAACCAGGTGCAGGCATTTGTGTCTGGCGGTGTACTGTCTGCCGAGGAAGGCGCGGCGCTGCTCGCATCGGCCGAGACGATTCTCGAATCGCTGGGCTGAGTCGATAGGTGAAGGCGACGGTGGAGCCGGCAGCCCCGTGGGGCCTGCCGGCTCTGCCGCCGACGCCGCATCGACACCGTTCGCTTTTAGCGGCTTAATTACTTCGGCCACGGCCGAGTCATAGTTTGCGTCCGACATATTCATCTCGCGCGTGCCGCTGTTAAGTTGCGGGCCATTGTGCCACTCGCTAAGATTCGCGGAGACCAGCAATATCGGATTACCAATGCATCGCAACCGCTATGTCGTTCTTCTTGGCGTGCTGATATTTCTTCACCTGGCACTGCCGGCATTGCACATGTTTGTCCCCGCACACCACTCATTTGTCATGGAAGTCCTGGTCATCGCTTTAGTGGTCGTGCTGATATTCGGCATGATATTTGCCGTTAGCCAGAATCCCGCCGTTCGCACCGCGGCCGTGCTTTTGGCCGTCCCGGCGCTGGTCGCTCGAGGAATCGACGTTGTCGCGCCGTCCCCATTGTTCGATGCCATTTCGATGCTCTGCATGGTAGCCATTCTCTTCCTGATAATCGTCTCGGGACTGCGCGTGCTGTTCCGACCGATGGTCGTGACCATTGACACGATCAGCGCATCGCTTTGTGCCTACCTTTTGTTGGCCATGGTATGGGCCTACCTGTACGCGCTCGTCGACCTGTTTGTACCCGGCTCGTTCGCCTACTCGCTCGATGATAGCTTCAGGATGACCATGGGCGATGGGCATGCCGTTTATGCCGCCTATTTCAGCTATGTCACGATAACGACGCTGGGGTATGGGGACATCCTGCCGGTAGCGCCGCCCGCCAAGGCACTGGCGACGCTCGAGGCATTCGTCGGGCAGATGTACATCGCGATTCTCGTCGCCCGCCTGGTGGCCGTCTACAGCTCTTCGGTAACAGAGCCTGCCGATAGCGACGAACAGGGACAGTGACCTTAATTCCACTGGGAATTAAGGTCACTGTCCCCTTATTATGTTCGGCACGATACTGACCGTCATCCTGATTCCTACGTTCTATGCAACGTTCTACAAGATCAAATCGCCTCCTCGAGGGGCATGACAATCCGTAAGACAAATGGAGAGACAATGAAAATTCAGCTGGGCATCTTTAAGGTACTGCTGTTGCTTTCGATCTTCGGTCTGTCCCCTGCGACAGCGCAGGACAGGCCGAACATACTCGTGATCTGGGGCGACGACATCGGCGTGCACAACGTCAGCGCCTACAACAACGGCGTCATGGGCTATGAAACGCCGAACATCGACCGTATTGCCGATGAAGGCATCAAGTTTACGCACGCGTACGCGCAGAACAGCTGCACGGCGGGGCGCGCCTCATTCGTCTTGGGACAGCACCCGTTCCGCACGGGTCTGCTGACGATCGGCATGCCGGGCTCGGATCACGGCATCCCGGACTGGGCGCCGACGATTGCCGACCTGTTGAAGGAACAGGGCTACACGACGGCGCAGTTCGGCAAGAACCACCTGGGCGACCAGGACAAACACTTGCCGACCGCCCATGGCTTCGACGAATTCTTCGGCAACCTCTATCACCTGAACGCGGAAGAGGAACCCGAGAGTTACTACTATCCGAAAGATCCTGAGTTCCGCCGTCGCTTTGGCCCGCGCGGCGTGATCCATTCCTATGCCGACGGGGAGATCAAGGACACCGGCCCCATGACACGCAAGCGTATGGAGACGGCGGACGAGGAGTTCATGGCGGCATCGCTGGATTTCATCGACCGCGCCCACGCACAGAAGAAACCGTTCTTTGTCTGGCACAACTCGACACGCATGCACGTCTGGACGCACCTTAAACCCGAATCGCAAGGGGTTACCGGCATCGGCCTCTACCCCGACGGGATGGTCGAACACGATAACCAGGTCGGTCAGCTGTTGGACAAGCTCGACGAGCTCGGCATCGCGGATAACACGATCGTCATCTACAGTACGGACAACGGCGCCGAAACGATCTCCTGGCCCGACGGCGGCACCACGCCGTTCCATGGCGAGAAAGGGACCACCTGGGAGGGTGGATTCCGCATACCAATGGTCGCGAAATGGCCAGGTACCATCAAAGCCGGCACCAGAACCAGTGAAATCATCTCGCATGAGGACTGGATACCGACCCTCATGGCCGCCGCTGGTGTCGACGATATAGCCGGCAAGCTCAAGAAGGGCTATGCGGCCAATGGCAAGCGATGGAAAGTCCACCTCGACGGGTACGACTTCGGGCCGTACCTGCGCGGCGAAAGTGAATCCGGGCCTCGGGATACGATTTACTATTTCGCTGCCACCGGCGATCTGAATGCCGTTCGCGTTGGCGATTTCAAAGCACACTTCGCGGTGCAGACTGGAGGAATCAACACGGCAGTCCGCCAGGCGCCGGCGTGGCCGCTTGTCATCAATCTCAAAGCCGATCCTTACGAGAAGGCGGCCCATGAATCCGGGATGTACCTCCGCTGGTATGCCGAGAACACGATGTGGACGTTCGTGCCCATCCAGCAGAAGATCAGGCAATTCCTTACCACGCTCGATGACTACCCGTTCCAGGAAGGATCCTCCCTGAGCGCAAGCGGCATCAACTACAGGAGCCTGAAGGCGGCTTCAATAATGAAACGCCTGCAGCAAATTGAGACGATTAGTCCGCCGCGCAACTGATCGCGACGACGAGCCGCGCGCCATCCCGATTCTTACCTGGGGCGGTTTGCGCGGCGGCATCGCCGTGGCGCTGGCCTTGTCGCTGCCCAACAATGACTACTAACGACTATAGCCGGACCAGGAATTCACATGACTCCCGACGCCTGGATGACTATCGCGATTCTCGTCGCCACGTTTGTCGCGCTGATAGCGACGAAACTGCCACCCGCGACCGTGTTCCTCGGCGCGCTGACGCTCTGTATCACGTTTGATCTCGCGCCTCTCGATCGCAGCGTGGCCGGTTTTTCAAACCCTGGCGTGCTGACGATCGGCGCATTGTTCATGGTCGCCGCAGGCATGTACACGACGGGTGCTATCAGCCTCCTTAGCGAGAAGTTGATCGGCCGCCCGAATACGATGCTCGGGGCACAGCTGAAGATACTGCCACCCATCTCATTCGGCAGCGCGTTCCTCAACAACACACCACTCGTTGCGATGATGATTCCGGTGATAGCGGACCTGTGCCGAAGCACGGGCCTGTCGAAATCAAAGCTCTACATTCCGTTGTCATTCGCCTCGATACTGGGCGGCACCTGCACACTGATCGGCACGGCCGTCAACCTGATCATCGCGGGCCTGGTGCTCGATGCGATGAAGAGCGGTGCCGGCGGATCCGCCGGACTGCGGGAAATCACGATGTTCGACCCGTCATGGGTCGCAGTGCCGGCGATGTTGCTGGGGCTGGTGCTCATGATGGCGACATCGAAGTGGCTGTTGCCCGAGGTGGGGACGGGCAAGGCGGCTCCCGTATCACACCGCCGCTACGGCGCCGAGTTTACGATTCCGCCGGGATCGGCGCTTGCCGGCCAGTCGCTCGAGGTCGCCGGTTTCGGCGAACCCGTGGGCTTCGAGGTGCTCGACCTGATTCGTGCGGACGGTTCGCGGGCCTCGCTGGAACCCGACACCGAACTGCAGATCGACGACGTCCTCGTCGTATCGAGCGAGCTCGATACGCTGGCGCGATTGTGGACGATGAATGGTCTTGCGCCGCTGCACACGCTGAACCCGATGCAGTCGGAACGGCACGATCACCACCTCGTCGAAGCTGTCGTTTCGCCGCAGAGTGCTGCTCTCGGCCGGCACGTCTCCGAGTTTCCGCTGCCGGAAAGCCCGTACAGGATATCGCTTGTCGCTATTTGCAGGAACGGCCGGCCCGTCGCAGGCCGAATGCGTGACGTACGCATCGAGGTTGGCGACGTGGCCGTTCTGGAAGTCGGTGAATCGTTCTTTTTCGTTAACGCCGGGGAAGAGAACTTCTCACTGACGCGGCGTTTACGCGGCTACAGCATCCAGCGTTGGCACAAGGCGGCGACGGCCTCTGTCATCACGGTTGCGATGATTACATCGGCAGCAATGGGTTGGCTGAGCATGTTGAATGCCGCCATGCTCGCGACGGGCGCAATGCTCCTGACGGGCTGCGTGACGATACGCATCGCAGCACGAAGCATGGACTGGGGAACCCTGATCGTCCTCGCGGCTGCGATAGGGGTAGCCGCGGCAGTCAGCGAGAGTGGCCTTGCGGCACAAATTGCGACGCTCCTGGCCGAACTCGGCGGCGGCGATCCAACCGCGGCACTGGCCGTTGTGTTCTTAGGCCGCATCGTGATGGCTAACCTGATAACGAACGCAGCCTCGGCCGTGTTCATGTTTCCGATTGCGTTGTCGATCGCGGACCAGCTCAGCGTCAACTTCATGCCATTCGCAATTGCACTCATGACAGGCACTATCGGCGCGGCGATTACTCCTGCCGCTTACCAGACCAACCTGATGGTCTACGGTCCCGGCGAGTACTCGTTCGCTGACTTCGTCAAGATGGGTATGATGCTGACGCTTATGGTCGGGGCCGTCACGGTCTGGCTGGCGCCGGTGTTCTTCCCGTTCTGACTTGACGTGAAGGGGACAGTGACCCTAATTCAACGCAAGGGGACAGTGACCTTAATTCCCAACGGAATTAAGGTCACTGTCCCCTTATTTTCCTGTCCCCTTAATCATTGCAGCACGTTCTTCCAGGCGCCGGGGCATTGTGTTCAGCCATTGGGTGTGTGAGCGCCGTCACAGTTCATACAGGCGCGTTCGGGCCCATTGTGCGCTGCAGGCCCCGCCACTCCTCGGTCATGAGTTTTTTTCATCTCAAGGATGAGCACTTTGAAGTTGTCTACCAATGACAGCGACGTATCGTTGCTCCCGACGAGCGGCATAAAGAAGCGCGTCACCAGAGATCGTTCCACAAACGCTTGGAGGCCCAAAATGCCATACCTGACAATGCAAAGCATGATGACAATGCACTACGTACCGAAACTTGATCGGAAGCTAATCCGCTACGGCGTATCCTGGATAGTGGCAATCGCTACGTCCA
>Ga0265309_10000083_pt1 | contig 29678 bp, 29 predicted proteins | sample Helome_FD_192492 | JGI IMG/M metagenome (GOLD analysis project Ga0265309, IMG submission 192492) | Marine sediment microbial communities from subtidal zone of North Sea - Hel_20160524 (Illumina Assembly) | ecosystem: Environmental > Aquatic > Marine > Subtidal zone > Sediment ...
CAGACCGGCGACCGGGCCGGCGAGAATATTATCGTCTGGCGTGTGCGTGATCGGCCCATTGACTACAGATTTGACACCGACTTCTTCAAACTTCGGTGTCAGCTCGAAGCAGCGTTCGAGGAACGGCATCAATACTTCGAGATTCGGTTCGAATAGTTCGCGGTCAAAGGCCCAGTCCATGCCATCTAGCGCCCAGGGGCGCGAACCCCACATTTCATAAGGCCCGACCAGAAAGCCCAGGCCTTCCTGTCTGATATAGGCCGAGCTGTAGGAATCCCTGCACACCGGCAACTCCCAGCCAAGCGCTTCAATATCGGGATGGGTTTCGGTTACCAGGTATTGATGTTCGAGATTGACCAGGGGGACATTGATGCCAGCCATGGCGCCGACTTCGCGCGCGAAACAACCGGCCGCATTGACCACGTGCTCGGCGACAATGGTGCCCTTGTCAGTCACCACTTCCCATTCCCCGCTGCGCAGCTCGTTGATTTCGGTGACACGGGTAAAACGATTGATCTCGGCACCGTTCGCGCGGGCCAGCTTCGACAGGGGCATGACCACCGAAGTGGGGTCTACATGACCGTCGTTCGGCGTGCTCGCGATGACACGAGCCTTGTCGAAGTTCATGAACGGATTAAGCTCCTGGGCTTCCGCCTTGCTGACGATATTGAACTCGAAGCCGATATTTTTGGAACGACTCTCGAGATTCCTGAACCATTCCTCTTCGACCCTGGTAAATCCCTGGCGAATACTGCCACATTGATGGAAAACCGATTTTTCGCCGGTTTCCTCAGGCAGGATTTCGTTGTACAGCTTGATCGTGTAGTCGTGGATTTGTGCGACCGTGTGATTGCCGATGAAGTTGGAACAAAGACCGGCGGCGTGCCAGGTAGATCCGCTGGTAAGCTCGCCTTTTTCCACCAGTACGACATCGCTCCAGCCTTCTTTGGTGAGATGGTAGAGCAGGTTTACCCCGAGTGAACCTCCACCGATAATGAGGACCCTGGCATGACTTTTCATTGCGTTAACCTTTAAATGTTTGTGTTGACAGGAGCTCAGGCGCTGCGGCCAAATGCCTCGGGCGGCAGAAATATTTTAAACTGCTCGCGAATCTGTTGATCCTGTTCAGCGCTGACGTGGTCGGGGAAGTAGTTATCAATAATTTCCTTTTTCCGGGCGAGCGCCTTGTCCAGCAACACGGGTTTATCCTGTTCTGCCCATTCGTTCGGGCTGAGGCGATCACCGAGCTCCGGATAGATATACTCGGTCTGCATGACATCCAGAGTTTGACCGGCACCGAGATAATGCCCCTTGTTACCCAGGCAGACGTCCTTGAGCACATCGAAGCTCAGGGTCTGTTCGTTGACCTCGATGCCCCGGGTGATGCGCAGGGCGGCACCGAGTATGTCATTATCGATGAGCATGGATTCCGGGCAGGCGCCGAGCAGGCTGGCATACATGCCGGCCGATTCGTAGATGATATTGGCGCCTGAAGTCGCGGCACAGGAGACTGTATAGGCGCGTTCGGCGCCACCCTGGAAATCAGGGAACTTGGAGTCGCTCATGCCGCAGGCAGTGCCGGTAGGCAGGTTGTAATGGTTACCCATTTGCGCGCAGGCAGAGGATAGAATTGCCTGCTCCGGTGAACCGCCACTCATGGCGCCGGTGCGTAAATCCGAGACGAAAGGCCAGGTTCCGAGGATCGCCGGGGCTCCCGGTTTGATCGCATTCACAAACACCAGGCCGCCGAGGCATTCAGCCCAGGCCTGGGCCACCGCGCCGGCCAGGCAGGCGGGAGCAGTCGCGCCGGACTGCCCGGCGGAAAGCAGCAGTACCGGCATGCCACCATCGACCGCTACCTTGATACAGCTCAGTGCTTCATTGGTAAACTTCATCGGCGGCACGACGTGGCAACAGGAGATGCTCATGAAGGGACGTTCGCGCCATTTATCCTCCCCACCGGCGATGATATGCAACATTTTCAGTGTATCTTCGAGATGGTGGGCCTCGGTCCAGCTGGAACCAATATGTTTAGTGGTTCCCATCACCGCGTTGTAGGCAGTATTGATATCCATGTCGTGGTTATCGGTGATATCGCGCAGTACACAGGTACGCTGGAACATGTGGATATGCTCACACTTATCGGCGATACGCGCCATATCGTACAAATCCTGGGCCGTCGATTCGCGATACTCGTTTTTTACCGGGTCGGCAATCATGACTGCCGCGCCGGCGGTGGAAAAGTGCACTTTGGAGCCACTTAAATGCATGTCATGTTTCGGATCCTGTCCATACAGGGTCAGGTCACGAGCGCATTTGTCTAACGCGTCATCAACCACCGCGCGCGGAAATCGCAGGCGTTTGTCCTCGCCGTAGATTGCACCGGCCGCCGTACAGACCTCGATGCAGTGCTCGTTGGCATCGGCAAAGCCGACTTCTTCGAGAATGCGAAATACGGTCGCATCGATCTGGGCAATCTCGGAATCCGTAAGGGGTTTGTACTGACCACCCGATTCGCCGGGGCGTACCGGCTTGAGATCTTCGGCGAGGGCCGCTTTGCGTAATGCTATTTTCGCTTCGCGGGCATTGGATCTTCTTGCCATGGTGTTTTTCCTCGATGGCCTGTATTGTCAGGAGTCGACTAACCAACGCATCATTTTCGAATCAGTTTCTAGTGGATTCAAGCTATTATTTTTTATAGTATGGATTAGTTTTAATAATCCATAACTGCCGACATCATGGGCCGACAATTACCACCACTGAATAGCCTCAAATGTTTCGAGGCGGCTGGGCGTCTGTTGAGCTTTACCGACGCGGCCAGGGAGCTCAATGTCACCCAGGCGGCGATAAGCCACCAGATTAAGGTTATCGAAGAATATCTTGGTTTCCCCCTGTTCGCACGCTACCCGAGACGCCTGGCGTTGACGGAACAGGGCAAGGCATTGCTACCCGAGGTTATCGAAGCCTTTGATCGGGTTTCACTGGCGATTGGCGCGCTTGGTAAGGAAGCCCATTCTAATCTGCTGAGTGTCCGCCTGGCGCCATCTTTCGCCGCAAAATGGCTATCACCCCGACTCAAGTACTTCTGGTTGCAGTATCCGGAAATAGACCTTTGCCTGTATCATGCCCATGCCGCAGTCGATTTCGAACGTGAAGAAATTGATATTGCGGTTACCTACGGTAAAGGCGACTGGTCCGACGTGGTCGCCGATAAATTGCTCAGCCTGGATTTTTTCCCGGTATGTTCGCCTGCATTCATGCATAACGACAAACCGCTAACCAATATCGATAATCTGCGTTACTACAGCCTCCTGCACGACGCTAACTACGAGTGCTGGCGTGACTGGATCAAGCTGGCGGACGTAACCGGTATCGACGCCGACAAGGGAACCATCATCGATGATACCAACGTGCTAATCCAGGCCGCGATTGACGGGCAGGGCATCGCCCTTGGCTCGACCACTTTTGTCGAAGACCACCTCGAGTCAGGCAAGTTGATCAAGCCGTTCGATACCGTGCTGGTAAATGAATTCAGTTACTACGTGGTTTGCCCGCAATCACACTTGAAAAACCCCGCGGTACTCGCGTTCAAGGAATGGCTACTCAGCCTGGTTGAATAACCGTATTATGCGCAACCTCAAATTATGCGGAGCAAATCATGTTAAGCCATGATGAGTTGAGACAACGCAATCGCAAGCTACGTGCACAACTTGAACTCAGCCAGCTCGAAGCTGCCGCAGACGCGCTGGCTGAACGCATCCTGTCGCTGGACGAGTATCGCCAGGCGCAGCGAGTCGCTGCTTACTTCGCGGTCAACGGCGAGATTGGATTAAATCCTTTGATCGATCATGCGTTGGCCCAGGGCAAAAAAGTCTACCTGCCAAACCTGGATCAGCAGACACTGCGATTTTCACCTTATTTTCACACGCAGAAAATGCGTACCAACAAATTTCGTTTGCCTGAACCGGATGTCGATGACAGTGAAATGCTCATGCCGGAAGAACTGGACCTGGTGCTTGCTCCATTAGTGGTATTTGACGACGAGCGTAATCGCATTGGCATGGGTGGCGGATTTTATGATCGTAGCTTCGCTTTTCGCAAGCGCCCCGAAAATTTGCAACCAATGTTAATCGGAGTGGCGCATGAGTTGCAGCGGGTTGAGCGGATTGTTCCGCAAGACTGGGATGTGCGGCTCGACATGATCGTTACTGATCAGGCGGTATATTCATAATCCAGGTCCTTCCCGCGCGAGCGCACCACTATCCGGAATAAACTACTGATCACGGATTCACTGATGACGTGCTAAGGCTACCTCGGGAGTAAGTCCGCAAAAGTCGCTCCCAAACGGCAGAAAACGCCGTTTGGTCCATCCATGGAATCGCTTGGAGCGCGGCGTCCCTGCCGCGCTACACTTTTGCGGACTTACTCCCGAGGTAGCCACCCACTGAAGGGGAAACCGGTGAAGGCCTGAAGCGTCGGATCGGGTCGACCCGGTCAGGCGCGTGGGGCTTCAACGGATTCCCAGGGGGGTTTGTAGTTTAGAAGTCGTACTTGCCAGCCGAGTACAATTTAGCGGCTTTTTCCCAGACCGGGCCGGGCTTACCGTCGCCTACCGGCTTACCGTCGAGCTTGATTACCGGGACCACTTCCTTGCTCGAGCTCGAAATCCAGACTTCATCCGCGTCCCAGACTTCGTCCATCGTAATCGCACGCTCTTCGACCGGGATAGTGCCGTCGGCCTTTAACACTGACAGCAACAACTGGCGGGTAATCCCCGGCAGAATCTGGTTGTCGAGTATCGGCGTGGCGACTACGCCATCCTTGACGATATAGGCATTACAGGCACCGCATTCAGTTAATTCGTTATCTTCGTTGTAGAGCAGGATTTCGCCGTCGCCCTTGCTGTATCCCTGCTGATAGTGCATGACGTTGCCGAGCAGTGAAATCGACTTGATGTTACAGCGATCCCAGCGCATATCGTGACCGGTGGCGCAGGTGTAGGGGTGGATTTGTTCGCGATCCGGGATCGGGGGTGCAGGAATTTCAAAAGCGTAGCCGAATACGGTAGGTTCAATGCCTTCCGGGTAGGCGTGATGGCGTTTGCTATCGGCACCCCGGGTTACGTGTAGATAGACTCCAAGATTACCATTGCCATTTTTTTCCAGTAGCGAAGTGCACAGCGCGCGCCATTTTTCGTCATCCCAGTCAAGATTTATTTCAATCGAGGCAAGCCCATCCTGCATGCGTGCGATGTGTGGTCCGAAGCCGACCATCTTGCCGTCGTAGGAGGGAATCACTTCGTAGATGCCGTCACCAAACAGAAAACCCCGGTCCATCGGTGAAATTCGAGCCTCTTCGAGCGGCATATAATCGCCGTTTAAATACGCAATGGTCATGTGTGCCTCAATCTTTCAATAGCGCCAGAAAATGGCTGGCAAGTTAAGCAGAAACACGGCTTTGCCGAATAGAGCCACATTGTGAAAATCATTATGCCAGACGGGATGAGAGAACGGTTTTCTCTAGATAAATCCGCAAACCCGGCGCAATTCGAGCAGCACGGATTCGCCTTCGCTGGATTCGAGTCCATCTTCGGTGAGCTGGTTGATGCGCGTAACGCCATCGACGCTGCCGAGTTCGGAAATGTAGCGCAGAATATCCAGTGGCACGATTTCCGCGAGTAAATCGCGATCATTCCATACCGACAGAAACGAAATGATGCCGTAGGCGCCCCAGTTGGAAACATCGGTGACGATCAGTTCATCGCAGGTCGTCGCCGCCGCTACGATATTTAAATTCTGCAATGCTGCCGTGACATTACCCATGCCGATTTCATTACCACCGTCACCGATGGCAATGGTCGGGCATTCACTCAGGTTCATGAAGGTATCGAAACAGGCGGTGTTTTCGCTGATACTTTCGCCGCGCATGTTGTAATAACCACCGTCGGCAGCCTGTCCGGGACGCTCGATAGAAATGATCGCCTCGGGCTGGAAACGACCGAGCGCCTCTTCTGCCTCATGCTCACGCTGGTCGTGGTCACCGACCCGGATTTCATGTACGCGGAATTTTTCGGCCAACGCCCGCGAAAGTGGACGTCCACAGACGATGGTCGGTATGGCGCCCAGCTTTTCAAAGGATTCATACATCGCGATCGCACCGACCGGACCATCCGTTTCGAAAGTTTTTACCACCGGAAAACCGGTACCGATGAGGATGTTGCCTGTGCAATTCCGCAAAATTTGGGCGGCTCGCAGGCAGTATCCGGGTTCGAGATGAGCCTGCACTGATTTCATGCCGCGCGGGTTGCGCGCCACCAGAATATCCTCGATTTTGCGGCTCAAGGCCAGCTCTTCGCCTGGGTTCATTTTCATTGCTCAGCAGGGTTGCACCGGGGTGCGTCTGAAACGTGCCTGTTCAAGGCAGTGAAGATTATGCGCCTGTTCGATGCTGATCTCTTCGAAGTTAACCCGCGCTCCGGGTGACAGTTGCGCCAGGCGTGCGGTATCCATGGGTATCACCGCACCGATTTTCGGGTAACCGCCGATGGTCTGGCGATCGTTCATCAAAACGATTGGCTGGCCATCGGCAGGGATCTGGATCGCTCCATGACAAATGCCTTCAGACAGCATGCCAACGATATCGGAATGCACGGTCTCGCCTTCCAGGCGAAAACCCATGCGATCGCAGCGCTCGCTCAGGCGGTAAGCGGAATTGAAAAAGCGCCATTGCTGCAACGGACCAAATGCAGCCTGCTGGTAACCGAGTACGACCCGCAGCCTGGCACTGTCTCCATAAACAGGTTGGTCCTTTTCCGTCAGTCGGCAATGAGCGACCAGTTTGTCACCACTGCAGGGCAGGTGATCACCGGCTTGCAGCTTGTCGCCATTGATACCGCCGATTTTTTCACGCAGTACGGTCGAGCTGCTGCCAAAACTGGGCGCAATATCGAATCCGCCGCGAACTGCCAGGTAGCAGCGTGTACCGGCAGAGGTGAAGCCGACTTCAAGTTTGTCGCCGCGCCGAATATCCAGTGTCTGCCAGAGCGGAATCACCTCGTCATTGAGTTTGCAGGGTGCCTGTGCGCCGGTAATGACAATGCTGGTCTCGGTTTCGGCTTCGAGGTTTAAGCCACCAAAGCTGATTTCAAGGCAGGTGGCATTGATATCATTGCCCATTAAGCGATTGGCCCAGTCAAATGCGAGACTATCGAGCGGGCCGCCCGTGGTTAATCCCAGGTTGTGCGCACCGTAGCGTCCGCGGTCGTGCAGCAGGCTTAACAGCCCTGGTTGTTTGACGATAAAACCGCTCATAACTCGCCACCCTGGGCCAGGAACTCGTCGCGACTGATGGCGCTAAAACGTATCCGGTCACCTGCCTTGACCGGCATACTCGGGTCCGCAGCGGGATCAAACATTCGGGCGGGGCAAAGTCCGATCAGGTTCCAGCCTCCGGGTGAAACCGCCGGGTACACCGCTGTCTGGCGATCGGCGATGGCGACTGCGCCCCGGGGTACTTTTTGTCTGGGTGTTGCCAGGCGTGGTGCGGCGATGCGTTCATCGACTTCACCCAGGTAAGCGAAGCCGGGCGCGAAGCCGATTGCGTATACCCGGTACTCCTGCTGTTGATGTATCTCGATAACATCGTCGACACTGATGTTACCGCGTTCAGCGATGATCTCGAGATCGGGTCCGGATTCGATACTGTAGTAAACCGGCAGGGTCACCAGTTCACCCGCAGCCGCATCGACGCTGTCGAGATCGGTTAGAGCCGCACGTAGTTTCTGCCTGACCGCGAAGTGATCACTGTGATCGAGATCGAAAATGACCAGCAGCGATGCATAAGATGGCACCAGGTCGACAATGCTGTCGTTCATGGTGGCGTGAATACTGGAGACCGCAGCCTGAATTTGTGCCGATACCGCGGCACTGGTTTGCTCGGCAAAATAAACGATAAACGCGTTCTGCCCGGCGATTTCGATTCTCATGATGCGATCAGGAATGGATGATCTTGCGGATTTCTTTGATTGCGGCAACACCTGCATCGTTATCGCCGTGCACACAGAGGGTATCTGGTTTCAACTCCAGGGTATGACCGCTGACCGATGTAACCGTGCCTTCATTGCAGATCTGCTCCACCTGGGCGAGCATTTTTTCACGCGTATGCACGGCGCCGGCCCTGGCTCGCGAAAGCAGCTTGCCATCATCGTCGTAACAACGATCGGCGAATGCTTCGAACCAGAGATCGATGCCATGAGAGGCGGCTTCATCGCGGTGTTGCTCGGCTTCGGGTGTTGCCTGCAGCATCAGTCGCACGGGTTTGTGGAAGTCGGCGATTGCTTTCAAAATCGGCGCACGTACGGCTTCACGTGACATCATGTCGTTATACAGGGCGCCATGGGGTTTGACATACGCCAGTTCGAGACCCTGGATCTTCGCCATGCCTTCGAGCGCGGCAATCTGGTAATGCATGAACGCGCTGATTTCCTCGGCGGAGCAATGCATCGGTCGTCTGCCGAAGCCGACCAGGTCAGGGTAGGCCGGGTGAGCGCCAACCATAACATTGTTCTGTTTGGCCATGGCCAGGGTTTTTTCCATTACCAGGGGATCACCGCCATGGAAACCGCAGGCGATGTTAGCCTGATCGATATGCGGCATGACTTCATCGTCGCGGCCCATTTTCCAGGAACCGTAACTTTCACCAAGATCACAATTGAGCATTAACATGGGTTACTCCGCTTACATCACGGCAAGGTGACTGTTGGGTAAATCGGTTACCAGCATGCAACCCGGAGAATGCGTAACGCAAAAAGGTGGTTGCGCCTTTTCGACCGCTACCTGGGGGGTTACGCCACAGGCCCAGAACAGCGGAACTTCATCGGTGCGGATGCTGACCGGATCGCCGAATTCGGGTTGGCTGATATCGCGTATACCGATTCTGGCCGGATCACCGAAATGAACCGGTGCACCGTGGACTGCAGGAAAGCGGGTGCAGATCTGGATCGCACGAATGGCGTCAGAGGGGATCATCGGACGCATGCTGACCACCATTTTACTGGCAAATCGGCCAGCTGAAGTACAGTCGATGTCGGTGCGATACATCGGTACATTCACGCCTTCGCTGACATTACGAATCTCGAGCCCGTCATCGATTAATGCTTCTTCAAAGGAAAACGAACAGCCAAGTACGAACGAAACCAGGTCTTCGCGCCAGATATCACTGATATCATGCGTCTCGTTGACCAGTTTGCCGTGTTCAAATACGCGGTAACTGGGTATGTCGGTGCGAATATCCAGGTCTGCGCCAAGTTTCGGGATGCGATAGTCACCCGGAGACGAGGCCATGCCAATCAACGGGCAGGGCTTGGGATTGGCGTGGCAGAATTGCAGAAATTCGTTGGCGTAATCGGCTGGAAGAATGCACAGGTTGCCCTGGACAAAGCCGCGCGAATAGCCGGAAGTGTTGCTGGTGAACTCGCCACTGCGTATTTTATGGCGCAGTTCGAGAGGTGAGGTATCCTGATTCATGTTCGGTCGAAGTAAGGTTTAACTCAGGTTTTACAACTCTTTGGCACGTTCGCGCAATACATTTTTTTGAATCTTGCCGGTGGCGGTTTTCGGCAGCTCACCGAAGACGACTTTTTTCGGACGTTTGAAGCGGGCCATATTGTCAGCACAAAACTCGATCAGCTCGGCTTCGCTCGCCACTGTATCTGTTTTAAGTTCAACGAAAGCACAGGGTACTTCTCCCCATTTGTCATCGGCGAGTGCGACCACGGCAGCATCCCCGACGGACGGATGCCTGTAGAGCACGCCTTCAACCTCGACCGAAGAAATGTTTTCGCCACCGGAAATAATGACATCCTTGGCGCGGTCCTTGACCTGGATATAACCGTCCGGAAAGATGACCGCGATATCCCCGCTCATAAACCAGCCGTCCTGGAATACTTCATCGGTAGCCTTACTATCCTTGAGATATCCCTTCATCACGGTATTGCCACGGATCACGATTTCACCCATGGTCTCGGCGTCCCAGGGCACCGGTTTGCCGGTTTCGGGATCAATCACGTCAACCGCTTCGGTCATCGCAAATCGCACGCCCTGACGTGCCTTGAGCTCGGCCTGGCTCTCGATCGACTGCTCGTACCAGTCATCCTGCGGCGCGGAATGCAGGATATGGCCATAGGTTTCGGTGAGCCCGTAGACGTGCATGACTTCGAAATTGAACTGTTCCATACTTTCCAGCACTTTGGCGGGCGGGGGGGCGCCCGCGGTCATGGCATAGACGCGGTGGTCGAATTTTTTCTGATCTTCAGCTGGTGCAAGTGCCAGCATATTGAGCACGATTGGCGCACCACCGAAATGAGTTATCTTGTGTTCCTCGGCCAGATCGAAAAAGAGTTTCGGTGCGAATGCGCGGATACAGACCACGGTCGCCGCGAGCGCGGTCATGGTCCAGGCGTGTCCCCAACCGTTACAGTGAAACATCGGTACCGTGTACAGGTACCGAGGATGCGGTGGCAGAGCCCAGGAAATGACGGTACCCATGGTCATCAGGTACGAACCGCGGTGATGGTAAACAACTCCCTTGGGCAGCCCTGTGGTACCTGAGGTGTAGTTCAGGGTCAGGGCCTGCCATTCGTCTTCAGGTGCGCGCCAGCGATAAGTATCGTCGCCGCGATCGACCAGGTCTTCATAGAAACTGAAATCGATATCGATCGGCAATGCCGGTTTTTCGATTGCATTGGCGTCATCGATGATGATGATTTCCGGATTTAGTTTACTGCTCTGCAGGGCTTCTTCCAGCACCGGCCAGAGCTGACGGTCACAGATGAAAATCTTCGCTTCGCCGTGATCGATGATGTAGGAAACGGTGGCCGCGTCAAGGCGCGTGTTAATCGTGTTGAGGACCGCGCCGGCCATCGGGATTGAAAAGTGGCTTTCGAACATTTCGGGGGTATTAAAGGCAAATAACGCAACCGTGTCGTTTTTGCCGATACCGCGTGCGGCCAGACTCGATGCTATTCTGGTGCAGCGATTGCGCGTCTGTGCCCAGGTGTAACGACGCTGGTTGTAGATTAGCGATTCGCGTTGCGGGTATATATCGGCCGTGCGCTGCAGAAACGAAAGCGGCGTCAGGGGTACGAAATTGGCGCTATTGGGTCCCAGTTGATCGTATTCAATAGTCATAATATCCTCTTTTCGGCACAGGTCGTTATCGCATTTGAAGACTGTGCCGCTTCAATAAAGATCCCGGCGGTCCGACGCATCGGTAAATGCTGCGCACTTTCCGGGATGACGGAGTGCAATCCCCGCACATATAACACTTTTAAAAGATCCCGGCGGTCCGACGCATCGGTAAATGCTGCGCACTTTCCGGGATGAGGGAGTGTAATCTCCGCACATATAACAATTTTCGCAAGATCCCGGATAAGTGCTGTGCACTTTCCGGGATGACAAAGCCGTGCCCGCGGGCACGGCTTTGTCAATTTCTAACGGGTGATCCGGCGTCGAGCATACTGTTGATACGCTCGCGCGTCGCGTCGGTTTGGATCAGGCTCAGGAACGAACGCCGCTCGGCGTCATAAAAATCCTGTTCCTTCCAGACGGTCGCGGGATCGACATCACCCCCGGTTACGATTCTGGCCATCTCGCTGCCGACATTGACGTCATGTGGCATAAACATGCCCTTGTCGCGTGATTCCTCGAGCCATTTGACCATTTCTTCGAATACCGGTCTACCGGGCAGTGTCAGGGGAGGGCGTTCGAATGCGAGCTGTCCTGCAGGGTCGTCAATTGCCTTGATCGCCTCGCCAAGAATCCGATCGCGGTTAATTACGAAGCGATCGTGGGGTCGCAGCATCGCCTGTTGCTTGGCAATGATCGGCGAAGTCGCAGTCTTGCCATAGCCGAGATTCATGAAGGCCTTCCAGCAGGCTTTGGTGATATCGTCACCGCAATTCAGTAGTTCGATCCAGCGATACAGGGTTTCCTTACAGCCGCCGCCACCCGGGACGACACCGACCAGCGACTCGACCAGCCCGGTAACCGAATTTGCGTGGCAGATAACCTGCCTGGCGTGTAACACTACCTCGAAGCCACCGCCGATCGACATACCCACCGGTGCCGCGACTACCGGGAACGCGGCAGTTTGCATGCGGTGTACCGTGTCCTGGAAATCCTTGAGGAATTTATCCAGACCATCCATATCGTCGCGGCGAAAGAATTCGCGCACTGCCTGCAGGTTGACCCCGCAGGAAAAGTGCTGCGCATCGTTATGCACGATCAGGCCTCGTAATCCCTCGCTTTCCACCTGGTTGAGGGCGTCGTCGAGAATCGCCATTGAATCGGCATCGAGCGCATTCGCCTTGCTATGAAATTCAACCAGCGCGATGCCGTCGAGGTCGAACCAGCTGGCGACAGCACAACTGTTGCGCGCCTGCATGGTCTGGCGTTTTTCGGTGAAGCGAATGACGCCTTCCGGGCGCAGGATGGGCTGCCAGTTACCACCATGTCGGCGTGCCTGTAATTCGTTATTCTCGACCCGGTAAAAGCTCGAACCCCTGGCCTGAGCCAGAAACTCAGGCACCACAAGCTGCTCGGCATCGAGTTTATCGATAAACTCGTTCACACCGATTTCGTCGATCAATTCAAACGGACCCTTGATCCAGTTGTAACCCAGTTTCATCGCGTCATCGATGCCGACCGGATCATCGCCAACCTCGGGAATCAGGGAAGCGGCGTAGCTCAGGGTTCGAGACAGTACGCGCCAGGCGAATTTTCCGTACAAACTGTCATCGTCGAGCAGGTGTTTCACTCCCTGTTGCTCGGCTTTGTCGGCGAGCGGCAGGCTCAGGCGTGGAGCGTCCTGGTACTGGCTGGTCTCGAGATTCAATACTTCGCGCCCGGATTCGTTATCACGATAAAAACCCTGGCCCTTTTTGTTACCGGTTTGTCCGTTGGCAATCATCTGCGTCATCAGCGGAATCTTCGCCGCTTCGGCGTGGAAGGGATCAGAATCCGGCAGAATATTGACCAGGCTTTGCACCACATCCGACATCAAATCGATGCCGATCAGATCATACAGGCCGAATACGCCGGTTTTCGGGATTCCCATCGGGCGACCGAAAATAGCGTCGGCTTCGAGCGGGGTCAGTCCCAGTTCGAATGCGGCCTGCAAAGCGCACTGGATGGCGAACACGCCAACCCGGTTGCCGAGAAACCCTGGTGTATCGAGGCAGGGCACCACGCCCTTGCCGAGCTGTTGTTCGCAAAAATCGGCCAGCAGATCGATTACCGCGGCATCGGTGTCCTCGCCGCGTACCAGTTCCAGCAGGCGCATGAAACGTACCGGGTTAAAGAAATGAGTGATTGCAAAACGCTGACGAAATTGCAGTGGCATGTCCTCGACCAGCAGACGGATCGGAATGGTTGAGGTGTTCGAGGTAATGATCGTCTGGTCATGACAAACATTATCGAGACGTTGATAAAGGTCCTTTTTGATATCGAGGCGTTCAACCACGGCTTCGGCAACCCAGTCACAATCAGCGAGTTGATCGAAATCATCGCGGGTATTACCGAGACGAATATTGGCTTCAGCCTGTTTACTTATCAGACCCGGCTGATTGGGGTCACGTAAACGCTCGAGACCGCGCTCTGCCAGCGCGTTGGCATTGTCATCGGTGGGCAGATCCAGTAACCAGACCTCGATGCCTGCATTGGCGACCTGGCCGGCGATACCGGCTCCCATGGTACCGGCGCCGATTACGGCGACTTTGTTAATACTCATCATTGACCTCTAGGCGGTGTTTTCTAGCGAGCCGATCAGTTCGCGTAATTTTTGCAGCGTCTGGCGCGGTGCCTCGATCGGCAGCATGTGGCCATAACGTTCGATTATGGTGGTGCTGGCGTTCAATTCCCTGGCAAAAGCCATTCCGGCCTTGACCGGCGTGAGGCGGTCTTTACGCGCCAGGATCAGTTGCGCCGGCACGTCGATAGTTTTAGCCACTTCACTGCCGTTAAGGTATTCCCCACAGGCGACCAGGTCCGCATGCAGAGGATTACTCGCCATGATCTGGCGACCGATTGCGATCGGTTGCATACCGGGTACGGCGCTGATGCCATACTGGGCGTCAGGTCCGAAGCCCCACATCAATAGCATGTCAGCGGCATCGGCAGCGCTGTTTTTGGCCGCTTCTATCAACGCCGGGTTAACCGGAATAGCACCCGCAGTACCAATCCCGGTAATCGACTTCAACAGTTCAGGTGCCTGGCGGGCGAGTTCGAGTACATCGAGAAAACCCTGTGAATGCCCGATCGCGTGTACCTTACTGACGCCATTGGCGCGAATGAATTCAGCCAGCCAGGCGCCCATGTCTTCGATGCTGGTCAAGGCCTCGCCCGCGGAAAGACTATGCCCAGGCAGGTCAGGGGCCAATACCGAGTAGCCATTGTAGGCAAACCAGCGCGTTTGCAGGGCCCAGCTGCGATGGTCAAGACCACTGCCGTGGACGAACATTACCGTCGGCAGGCTGCCGTCGAACGCCTTGCCCCCGGTGGCGGCATATGTCTTCTGACCGCGCACTTCGGTATACATCAAGCTGCTCCCGCGACGCGTTCCGCCGCCTTGAAACCGCGCCCGAAGTCTGCCTTGATATCGCTGATGTCTTCGATGCCTACCGAAACCCGGATCATGTCTTCGCTGATACCGGCAGCTTTCATGTCCTCACCTGTCAGACGCGAATGCGTGGTGCTCGCCGGATGTAACACCAGGGTGCGTGCATCACCCACGTTTGCCAGGTTCGAAGCCAGTTGCAACGAGTCGATGAAAGCCGCACCGCCGGCGCGACCACCGGTCACGCCAAAGCACAGCATCGAACCGGCACCGTCCGGAAACAGAGTTGCCGCCAACGCGTGGCTTGGGTTCGATTCCATGTCGGGATAATTGGTCCAGGTTACCGCTTCCTGTTGCTGCAGCCATTCGAGCAGGGCTCTTGCATTAGCCACATGTTGCTTCATACGCAGGTTCAGGGTTTCGATACCCTGCAGGATCAGGAATGCGTTGTGGGGGCTCATCGCCGCGCCCACGTCGCGCATTGATTCGGCGCGCATCTTCATCGCCAGCGCCGAAGGCCCGAATTCCTCCCAGAAGCGGATGCCATGGAAAGGCGCATAGGGTTCGGTCAATTCCGGGAAGCGACCGCTTTGCTCCCAGTCAAATTGACCGCCATCGACAATGACCCCACCGATAGCAACGCCATGACCACCCATCCACTTGGTCACCGAATGTACGACGATGTCGGCGCCGTGCTCGAAGGGACGACACAGGCAAGGCGTTGCAAAGGTGGCATCGACAACGACTGGAATGCCGGCTTCGTGCGCGATTGTGCTGATGCCCGGAATATCGGAGATTTCCAGTCCCGGGTTGCCGATCGATTCACAGAAAACCATTTTTGTGTTGGGCTGGATGGCGTCGCGCAGGGCTTGTTCATCGTTAACCGAAACGAAGCTACATTCGATACCGAGGCGCTTGATCGTATGCTTGAGCAGGGTCGCGGTCGAACCATAGATCTGCGTCGCTGAAATGATGTGGTCGCCGGCGGAGCACAGCGTAATGAAAATAGTAAACAGCGCGCTCATGCCGGAAGCGGTACAGATAGCGCCGCTGCCACCTTCGAGCGCTGCGATACGCTGCTCAAGCACCGCCACTGTCGGGTTGGTGATGCGACTATAGATATGCCCCCCCTGTTCGACGTTGAACAGCGATGAACCCTCGCTGACGCTTTCGAATACATAGGAGGTGGTCTGATAAATCGGCACCGCGCGCGATCCATGATCACTCTCCGGGACATAACCGGCATGCAATGCTACCGTGTCGGGTTTGAGATACGAGGATCGACTCATGCTTGTCTCCTGGGGTTACGCTATCGCGTCAAAATCGAAAGGAAGATCGACTATTTTACCAATATTATTGTCTATCGTGACGCTCGTGTTTTGGTGCAGGAATTCGCGCTTCATCATGACCATGGTGAGAAATTTCCGATAGCGTGGGGACCATACCTGCGAGCGCACGTCGCCAACAACTTCACCATTTGCCTCGACTTTAAAATCGTCAAATTCGACGGCTTGTTCGAATACAATCCCAACCAGTTGATGCACGTGATTGCCTTTGACTGCGCGCAGGGCCGGCAGGCTTATCGACTCGATGTCCGCGTCGAGATCGATAAAGGCATCCAGGCCGCATTCAAACGGATTGTGATTGAAGTTCATGTCATTGCCGTAAGACAGCAGGCCGCTTTCGACGCGTTCGATCAGGTTGGGACCACCGGCCCGAACATTCAAATCCCGGCCCTGCGCGAAGAGTTCATCCCACAAGGGTTCGGCGAGGTCGGCATCGTTCAGGTAAATCTCGAAGCCACCCTGTTTGCTGTATCCTGAGCGCATCACCATCATTGCCTTGCCTCGAAATTCGAGCATTTTCGACCTGAAGAAACGGATGCCCGGGACTTCGCTGCCAAACACGCGCGTTACCAGTTCTTGCGCTTTCGGTCCCTGTACCGCCAACGGCCAGATCGAGGCTTCACGAACTGTTACGTCGAGACCGAAACCTTGCGCCAGGCCCCGTGCCCACAGGCGTACATCGCTATCGGCTATGGAAATCCACCAGTCGTCAGGCGCAAACTTGATTAAAACCGGATCATTGACCAGGGCACCGTTTTCGTCACACAGCGGGGCGTATAATCCCTGGCCGATAACGGCCTTAGAGATGTCGCGTGGCGTCATTAGCTGGATCAGGCGTTCACTGTCAGGACCCGAGACTTCTATCTGGCGCTCGCAGGACACGTCCCAGACCTGTACGTCCTCGCACAGACTCCAGTAATCTGCTTCATTGGATTCGAAAAAAGTGGGCAACAGCATGTGGTTGTAAACAGTGTAGCCCTTGACACCGGCGGCTTCTACGCGTGGCGTAAACGGGGTCTTGCGCGTGCGGCGCGAGATACTTATGATTTTGTCAGCCAATCCGGGATTCCAGTCGATTTATGCAGCCTTAGCTGTCGTGGTAAACGGGTTGCAATGCTATGCTTTTTTGATTTGTCTGACAAATGAGAAATTACCTGCAAGCCACCTGTTTTTGTCAGATCACGACCTATGCTGGATAAAGCGGGTTGCTGTTCTCGATTTCAGCTACTCGAGGACCATAGTGCAGGATGCTTGATTCCTTGCTGCCCAACAGGTCTGGTTTGGTCGAATAACCCAGGATGGCCTGCAAACGCCGGCGTTCGCCTTCAACCGCTGTTACACGGTGCAGTGAGTAGTGGCCTCGAAACAACGACAGGGTGCCAGCCTGTAAACGGTTCTGAATTACCTGCTCGCTACAGCCGTCGAGTACCCTCTGTACCGCATCGAAATTCTCGTCCGACTCCGCGCGAATCGCGGGTGCGTACTCAAAAATTCCGCCGCCCTCGGGTTCCTGCAGTAACAATGTGATTACCATGTCGCCACTGTCGAAATGCCATTGCTGGCAGCCGCCCCGGTTCATGACTGAAATATTAAGTGACTGGTAAGGGTCCTGGTTGCGATAAATGGACCTTTCGGTTATGGCGGACAGGAAATCGAGCATTAGATCGCTATGATAGAGCTGGCTCAGTAAAAAATCCGCTGGAATCAGGTCGGCTGCGACCTGTGCCAGATTGCGTATACCCTTGTGTCTTATCGGGTGCGTGGCGGGCAGGTCCTGATCTTCACCTAGCTGATAGTTGAAAAAATACGGGCTGACTTCGGTCGGACCGGGGTAGGCGAGGTGGGCGATTGAGTTAGCCTGTTGCGCCATGATGTCGAGTGCTTCCCGGGTTACGAAATTGGCCAGGGTGCAGCAACCGTCCTGCTGCAGGCTTGCTTTTACCCCGTTGAGCCAGGACTGTGCAGCTACGGATGATAACTGCTCAAGCGGGTACAGATCAGTATCGATAATGCGGCTTTGCATGCGAACAAAATACAGTTTTTTTATGTGGATGCAAGCGGCTACTACTTGTGTCGGAGTGGCAGAATAAACTAGTCTTTCATTATCATGTTTCAACAAACACCCGTGCACTATGTCGAGCCGCTGTTTCGCCCTCCCAGCGAGGCGCGGTCGTTGATTTTCCAGGTCACCAATGGCTGCAGCTGGAATCGCTGTACCTATTGCGAAATGTATACCGATGCGCAAAAGAAATTCAGGCCTCGAGCAGAAGCCGAAGTGCTTACCGAGATTCGCGCCTGCGCCGAACAGGGACTCGAACCGAGACGTGTTTTTCTCGCAGACGGCGACGCGCTCGTATTGTCGATGCGGCGACTGCGTACGATACTCGGCGAAATCAAAATCTCACTGCCATCGGTTAGCCGGGTGTCGTCATATTGCCTGCCGTCTAATTTGAAGAATAAGTCGGATGAAGACCTGCAGGAACTGGCGTCATTGGGATTGAAGATTATTTATGTCGGTGCTGAAAGCGGTGATGACCAGGTGTTGCAACACGTCGACAAGGGCGAAAACTACGCGACTACCGCGGATGCGCTGATACGGGCAAGCGCCGCCGGCATCAAAACCTCGGTCATGATACTGAACGGTATCGGTGGTAAGCGCCTGAGCCGACAGCATGCACTCGCCTCGGCACGGCTGGCCAACGATACCCGGCCGGACTACCTGGCGACACTGGTGCTGACCTTTTACAAGGGTCGTGAGAAATTTGAAGCGGGTTTCGATAATCGTTTTGATGAACTCGATACGGTTGAATTGTGCCAGGAAATACGGACCCTGATTGAGGCAACCCGGCTCGAGAACACGATTTTTCGCAGTGATCATGTATCCAACCACATGGTGTTAAAGGGTGTGCTCGGCAAGGACAAGCAGCGATTGCTGAACCAGATTGACGAATCGATTCTATACTTCAGAAATAACCCGGAATTCGAAAGTGGCACATGACTATTGAATCGATAGCCCCTGTGAAATCGCCCTGTGTGCGCAAGTGCACGCTCGACGATGACGACGTCTGTGTCGGTTGCTTTCGCAACATCGAGGAAATCTGTGCCTGGGGCGGCGCCAGCAACGAACAACGACAGCAGATTCTGAACCAGGCGGCATCCCGCAGGAGAGAGACCTCGAAGCGTGCCTGATCTGGACGATCTCAGTGTCGATGAAATTCGCGCCCGGCTGCATGCACAGGGCGACACTACCTACGATGTACCCCCCGAAATGTTAAGTGACGACGCGCGCGAGGCCGCGGTGCTGGTGCCGTTTCTGCGGATCGAGGATGCCTGGCATATTCTCTATATCCGGCGTACCAGTTTCGAAGGCGATCGGCATAGTGGTCAGGTCGCTTTCGCCGGCGGTAAACGGGATGACGAAGACTCTAGCCTGCTGGCGACGGCATTACGCGAAGCCGAGGAGGAAGTGGGAATAGCAGCTGCGGACGTCGAAATTCTCGGTCACATCAATCACCACCACACCATCAGCGAATTTCAGGTCCGACCCTATGTCGCGGTTATGGACTGGCCTTACCGGCTGCAACTTGATGAAATCGAAGTCGCACGCGCCTTTACGATGCCATTGAACTGGCTCGCACAAGCTTCCAATTACCGCACCGAGGAACGCCAGCACCCCGATTCGAACCGTCCGTGGCCAGTCGTTTACTACGATTTATACGATGGCGAAATGTTATGGGGTGCCACCGCACGCATGACGCTGTCCCTGATCGATGTATTGCAGGACAAATCCTAGCCTTCATGCAATATGCAGGCTAATGGTATTTTTCGCTGGTGAAATGACCCGGATCGCGGCGGCGGTGTTTTTTCATTCCGCGCGTAACCAGTTCCGCACTGACATCGGTAATCATATTGGAACTGCCGCACATCATCACGTGCGAGTTTTCGGCGTTAATGGCGATGCCGGTATGTTGTTCGAGACTGTTATCCTGCATTAATGCCGGGAGGCGTTTCCCCAGGCCGCCAATAAAAGTTTCACGGGTAATAACCGGTACGTAACAAAATTGGTCCGCGTGCGCCAGCGCGACCCGCTCGATAACGTCCTGGTAGGCGAGTTCTTCGGCGTAGCTCACCGAGTAACACAGGACAATTTGGTCAAATTTTTGCCAAGCGGCTTCGCTTTTGAGGATCGCCAGGAACGGACCGATACCGGTACCGGTTGCAATCATCCATAAATGATTGCATTGCGGAATTTCGCTGACCGTCAAAAACCCGGATGGATTATCGGCAATCAGCACATCGTCCCCGGCTTTGAGTTCGAACAGTCGCGGTGACAGGGGGCCTTCTTCAACAATGTTAAAATAGACTTCGAGACAGGACTCCTCGGGAGTATTGACCAGCGAGTAGGGGCGCGCAACAACCTCGTCACCATCAGCCAATCCGATGCGTACGAATTGCCCCGCCTCGTAGCCGGCAAGCGGAACATCGATGATTAGCGAAGTAAGGTACTTGTTCAGACGTCGATTATCGACGACCTTGCCGTCAAGCCAGCTAGCCATGAGTTTTCTCCTTCATCGTCTGGTTTTCATCGCTTGTTCCCGCCCGGGTCGGAATGATACAGGTTAATTTGATCCTATGCCGCCAGCCGATGCAGGCTGTAGGAATCATTCTTCTGCATGGCCGCAAGGTAAAGGTCTTCAAATTCGTCAACCACCGAATCGCGAACTTCGGGCAAAGCGAGCAAGCGCTGCGCCCAGGCATTAACACGCGGCATGGTCACAGGGTCGATCACCGACAACTGATTGTTAGCTACCGAATTCTGTCGAAACAGCGGTGCGAAAGCGGTATCTGCAAGCGAAAATTCTTCACCGTTAAACCACGGCCCGTCGCCGAGACGTTTTTCAACACGCTCGAGCTGACTGATAAGCACATCGCGATACTTGTTATATCTCTCCTCGTCCGTGCTCATTTTCATCATGTATAGATTGCCGAGCATGTTCGAAGCGAATTCGATCCAGGCGCGATTTTTTGCGCGCGCCAACGGATCACGGGGTTGCAGGTCACCCCCGGTAATTTCATCGAGGTACTCGTTGATGACCGCCGATTCGAACAGGACTTCATCATCGACCTTGAGTACCGGAACCTTTCCCAGCGGTGATAATTCGAGGAACCAGCCAGGTGGATCGGCGAGGTCTATATAAGTGATTTCGAAATCGATGTTCTTGTGTTTCAAGGTTATTACAGCGCGCTGTACGAACGGGCAGGTTTTGAAGCTGATTAAATGTAGCGACATTGTGTTGTCCCCCAGGTTAAGTCAGAATGAAATCTATATCGAGCCTAGGTATGGGCCACAAAAGTAAATCTCAACCCCATGGAATACAGGGGCTTTAGTAAGCGCAAACAACTGAGGAAAAGCGTCATGTCTACATCGTCAATTGGTCTCGATGAAGCCTTACAGGAATATCTGCTAGACGTATCGTTACTTGAACCTGAAGCCTGTCGACTGCTGCGCGAACAGACGCTGGCCATGCCCGATGCCAACATGATCAGCTCGCCCGAGCAGGTACAGTTACTACTATTACTGTTCAAGATGCTCGATGCCAGAAACGGTCTCGAGATAGGTACTTTCACCGGATATACCAGCCTGCGGCTGAGCCTCGGCATGCCCCGGTTGAAGATGACCTGTTGTGATGTAAGCGAAGAGTTCACCGGTGTCGCCCGGCAACACTGGCAACAGGCAGATGTCGCGGATCGGATTGATTTACAGCTCGCACCGGCACAACAGACCCTGGACGGGTTGATCGACGAAGGTTTTGAAGGCGCTTACGATTTTGCTTATATTGATGCCGATAAACACGGCTACCGGGCCTATGTCGATGCCTGCATGGTGCTGGTGCGTCCCGGCGGCCTGATTGCGCTCGATAATGTGCTGTGGAGCGGTGCGGTAATCGACCCTGAAGATACCAGCGAAGACACCGACGCTTTGCGCGAACTCAATAGCTGGTTACACCAGCGCGCACCCGGTCGCTTCGATCTGTCACTGGTGCCGATTGGTGATGGCCTGACCATACTGCGAAAGTATTACTAGCCGCAGGGTAAGCTGTTCGCAAACAGACTTCGATCCGCATTCCAAATCCCTGCCGATGCTCGAAGCTGAAGTTCGAGCATCGGCTGAATCGAATTAGTGATTAACCTTCAGCACCGGCTTTACCCCGTCGAACATCGGTTCGAGCTCAACTCCGAGCGCGTCACCAAACTTGGAGACAGCGATATAGATCGTGATGACAAACACGGCATCGACAATTTCGGGCTCACTCCAGTTGGCGTGTAAGCGTTCCCAGAGTTCTGCGGATACGCGATTGGCGTCTTCACCGATTTGTACGGTCAAATCCAACAGGGCTTTTTCGCCTTCGCTGAAATGCTCGCTGGTTTTATACCTGTCGCCGTCGATATCGGCAATCTTGTCCTGGGAAATACCCAGCATGTCCGACACGCGTTCATGCTGCACCACGCAATATTGACATTGATTGCGCTGGGTCGCCTTCAGGATCAGCAATTCTTTCGTTTTCCAGTCGAGCACGCCATCTTTGAGAACGGCCATGATCATGTCAGTGAACACCGTACCGTATTCAGGTTGATGCCCGAATACCTTGAAGATGTTTAGTAACGCCTGGAAGCGATCTTCCGATTTGTCATAGAAGGCTATAGTTTCGGCATCTGCCTGATCTCTTTCTACGTAAGAAACACTCATGATTTACTCCTTTGCGGTTAATTGAACGATCGTTCCACATATGGCCAAATTTTTTTATTGCAGCATCATCCTGGCCTGGGAAGTGACGGCATTAATGGTGCATTGCCTGGTTTTTGCGCGCGTCAATACACGTAAACCCAGGAACAAACTGAGCAAGGCCTGCGCAGTTGATCGCGTCGCCTGTGTAGTGGTGATCTCGCCAGCCTGTTTGCCAGCTTTGATCTGGGTAAAGAAAAACGCTTCAACGCCGTGTAAGCAATGCTCGATAAACTCGCAAACTTCGGGGTCATGCGGCGAAAGCTCAAGCGCGGTATTAACCAGCAGGCAGCCCCAGGGGGTACTGCTATCGGCCGGCTTTGTCGCAGCCAATTCGAACACCTTCATAATCGCGTCTGCGGGAGTGTGCCGAGCGCTTATTTGCTGTAGATGTTCAACCCGGTAAATCTGGTCGTAATGCTGTAGTACCGACATGAACAGGGCGCGTTTATGCGGAAAAGCGGTGTACAGGCTGCCGCGGTTGATTCCGGTTGCCTTGACCAGGTCATTCATCGAAGTGGCTTCATAGCCCCGCGCCCAGAACGCTTTCATAGCGTTTTCCAGTACCTTCACTTGGTCGTACTTTTTTTGTCGGGGCATGTATGCTCTCGTGGTGAGCGATGTATGTTAATAGATTTTGGAACGATTGGTCAAATTCATCTGTCTGGTCAGCAGATTGTGCTGCATAAATTGTAAACTTTAAGCCTTGTGTATTAGTTTTACGGGTGGTCGGGGTAGATCCTGGCGATATCTTCGGGCGCCGCAGCGACGATTGCGCGTTCGGTGATCAACCCGGTAACGAGTCTTGCCGGGGTGACGTCGAAGGCATAATTTGCCACTGCCGTGTCCGCCGGAGTTATACGCACAGACGCAATTTCGCCATTGGCCAGCTTGCCGGATATCTCCGTTACTTCACTGGCGTCACGTTGTTCGATGGGTACTTCGTTGACCCCGTCGGCAATTGTCCAGTCGATGGTCGTGCCAGGCAGACAGACGTAAAACGGCACATCGTTGTCTCTAGCTGCAAGTGCTTTCAGGTAGGTGCCCACCTTGTTGCAGACATCACCGGCCCGGGTAGTACGATCGCTGCCGACCAGGCACAGGTCGACCATGCCATGTTGCATCAAGTGTCCGCCGAGGTTATCGACGATCAGGCTGTGCGGTACGCCATGATGACCGAGCTCCCAGGCAGTCAGGCTTGCACCCTGGTTGCGTGGCCGGGTTTCGTCGACCCAGACGTGTAGCGGAATACCGGCGTTGTGTGCCATGTAAATGGGTGCTGTCGCGGTACCCCAGTCGACGGTTGCGAGCCAGCCGGCGTTGCAGTGGGTCAGAATGTTTACGGCTTCGCCGGATGGTTTGGCGGCCGCAATTTTGTTGATTATTTCGAGGCCGTGCCGGCCGATGGCCTGGTTGGTTTCGATATCCAGCTCTGCTATCTGACCGGCCTCGACAAAAGCGCGCTGTGCCCGCTCGCCTGGTTCCAGCGCGGCGAGACCAAGCCGCAGGCGATCCAGTGCCCAACGCAGGTTGACCGCGGTTGGCCGGGTCTCGAATAGCGATTGGCAGGCTTTATCCATACCCGCGATCGAAGCATCTTCACGCATGGCGAGATAAAATCCGTAGGCTGCGGTGGCGCCGATCAACGGTGCACCACGCACCACCATATCCCGAATGGCGTTACAGGCATGTTCCAGGGTTTGCAGATTGAGTATTTCGAAGCTGTGGGGCAGTCGCGTCTGATCGATTACGTCAATCGACCATCCGTCCGCGTTAACCCAGATGCTGCGATAGGGCAGGCCATCGACATGCATGGCTATTCCTTGCGACCGGACTGCTTGCCGTAGCTTTTGAACTTCTCCAGCACCTCGGCCATTTGTGTAGCACTGAGAATGACCGGGTCGCCCGCCTGGCGTGCATGCCAGTATTGCCGTGCCAGGGTTTCCACTTCGACGCCTAACCAAAGCGCTTTATCCAGGTCGTCGTGAAAACAAATCATGCCGTGGGTGCCAAGCAGGCAGGCGCGTCGGTCGGTTAGCGCGGCAAGCATGTTATCGGATAAGGCCTGGGTGCCGAATAAAGCATAATCGGCGCAGCGGATATCGACACCGCCGGCAACCGCGATCATGTAGTGAAACGCGGGGATATCGACACGCAGGCAGGAAAGTGCGGTTGCAAAGGTGGAATGGGCGTGCAACACGGCACCCGCATCGGCATGGTTGACATAGATATCACGGTGCATGCGCCACTCGCTCGAGGGCGCAAGAGATTCCTGTGATTTGCCATCCATGCCAACGTAAACGATATCGCCGGGTTGCAACCGTTGATACGCGATTCCCGAAGGCGTAATCAGGAAGCCATCTTCGAAACGTTGGCTGATATTACCCGCGTTACCCTGGTTGATACCATGAGTGTTCATCGCCAGGCAGATATCGATGACGGCCTGTGACAATGTCTCGCGACTTGCAGTTTCGGGGTTCATAAGAGAATCTACTCGATGGTTTCACGTTGTTGCAGGCGCCAGCTCTGGTAATCGATGCCGTCGTCGTAAACGCGCTTGTTGACGTAATCGAGCACACCCCACAAGCGATAAAATTGCACTACCGAATCGACTCGCATGATTTCGTTGCCTGCAGGGCTGAACAGAATGATTGAGGGAGTATAAAACAGCTCGAGGTCTTTGCCCCACTGTTTAGCGGTGGTGAGTTTGCCGCCCGGGGTGATCACTTCGGTATCGGCAAACAGGTTTAGCTGTACGACGTCCATGTTGGCAATTTCGCGTAGAATTTCGTCCTGGCTCAGCGGTCCGGTATGTAGTAATTCGCAGGCGTGGCAGGAAGCCTGTTCAAAAATGACGGCCAGTGCTTTATCCGAGACCTGGTTTTTTCGTTCGAGGTCATATGGCGGAGAAATGAAAAAGTCGCGCTCGATCAATTCGCCGCTGGTAAAAAATAACCCTGGTTCGGCGCGTTGCAGGTAATCTCGAAATTTCTCAGTGCGGTAGTAACCCTCGGCCACGTAGTGCAGTACCGCGCGGAACTGGTAAGGCGGGTAGTAACCACGCAGGCGATAAACCGGTTTACCATTATGATCATAAAACACCAACGATGGGGTGAAGTTGGTCTTGTAACGCAACGCCAGCTCACGCTCGGTGTAGCTATTGCCATCGGTATCGATGAATTCCTCGATACCCCAGATATCAACCGGAATCACATCGAAGTGTTCGCGCAGGTAATGTTCGATGGTGCTATCGGTGAGACCGATGAAGAATTTTTCACAGTAGGCGCAGCGCGCCTGACCAAAATAGACGATGATGCCGAACTTGCCCGCTGCGCGCGCGTCGCTGATATCATCGTTCAGGTCACCGAGACCAAGCTTGAACCAGTCAGGATAAACCAGCGCTTGATCAAGCAGGGTATCGTCAAACTTTTGTGAATCCTTGTCGGTCATACCCTGTGGAATATCCAATGTTGACCTGATAACAATCTGACGTAGATCAATAACTCGATAAATTTACTTGTCGCTACGCCCATAAATATCGTCAAAACGCACGATATCGTCTTCACCGAGATAGGATCCCGACTGCACCTCGATGATATCGAGCGCTTCGTTCCCCGGGTTTTCAAGATAATGCGTGGCGCCTAACGGGATAAAAACCGACTCATTTTCGTGCAGGTCGAAAATCTCGTCATCGCGAAAAACCCGCGCCGTACCCCGGACCACGACCCAGTGTTCGGCACGGTGATGGTGCATTTGTTTGGATAACCTGGCGCCTGGTTTTACCGAAATACGCTTGACCTTGTAGCCTTCGCCTTCATCGACCGAATCGAAACTGCCCCAGGGGCGGTAAACGATGCGATGGAAATTTTCTTCCTCGCGCTGTTCCAGCTTGAGTCGTTCGACGATTTGTTTGACTTCCTGCGCCTTGCCCTTGTCGGCAACCAGTACCGCGTCTGGGGTTTCGACGATGACCAGGTCCCTGACACCGACCGTGGCTACCAGGCGGCTTTCCGCGTGTACAAATGAATTCTCGGTTTCACTGGTCATGACATCGCCGTGGGTAGTGTTACCCGAGTCATCCTTTTTACCCTGATCCCATAACGACGACCAGCTGCCGATGTCACTCCAGCCGGCATCCATCGGCACCACGCAGGCCAGCCCGGTTTTTTCCATTACCGCGTAATCGATAGAATCGGACTCGCATTTGGCAAACGCATCAGCATCGAGTCGCAGAAAACCGATGTCTTCAACTATATTTCGTGTCGCCCGTTCGCAATGGCTGACGAGGGCAGGGCTGAATTTCTTGAGTTCATCGAGGTAGGCGCGTGCCTTGAACATGAACATACCGCTGTTCCAGTAAAAATCTCCTGCTTCGAGGAATTCTACGGCGGTAGCATGATCGGGCTTTTCGATAAATTTATCGACGATGTAGCCCTGGCCCTGCGCTTTACCCCGCCTGATATAACCGTAACCGGTCGCGGCGCGGTCGGGGACGATGCCGAAAGTAACCAGTTTACCGCCTTCGGCCAGTGGCAGGGCATGCCGGACTGCAGCACAAAACGCCTTTTCATCCGCGATTTCATGGTCTGCGGTCAGCACCAGCAATATCGGGTCCTGAGCCTGCTGCAGGGCGTGAATCGCGGCTACCGCTATCGCGGGTGCAGTATTTCGGCCGAAAGGCTCGAGGATGATCGATAAGTCTTCGACGCCTGACAGGCGCGCCTGTTCAGCAACGATAAAGCGGTGTTCATCGTTGCATACAACGGTCGGTGCGGCATGCTCCAGCCCATCGAGACGGGACAGCGTTTTTTGCAGCATGGTCTCGTCGTGCAGCAGGCTGAGGAACTGCTTGGGGTACATCTTGCGTGACAATGGCCATAGCCGGGTTCCAGAACCACCTGATAGAATAATCGGGATCAATTTATTGCCTCGGTTTTTACTGTGAAACAGTTACAGTTGAAATAGCCCTGGGTCGGGTCCATTATAAGCTGCTCTGCCAGTTAAAAACAGGCTCTATGTCACACGGTACGCCCAGATCCGAACAAGTCATTGAAGACTATAAAAAGCACAAGCTAGCCGGCAGCGCACTGCGTCGCATCCATGATTTGATTCGTGGATTTGAAGACGGTCGTGAGCTTGATTTGCGCCTGGCGCAATTCGGATTGGCAATTATCCTGGGGCTACTCGGCGTTTCGGCCTATCTGCTGCTCAGCTTCGACAGGCTGTCCCTGTTCTAAACCTTACCGGTACTAGCCTGCTCAAACTTTAGCAGCAGGTAATCCAGTAACTTATCCATGCTGGCTGTGAGTCCATCCTTGTCGCCTTGTTTGAGGTATTCGAGCATTTGCTGGTGCAGGGAGATGATATCGCTGCGTTCGCGCACCACGGTTACCACCATGTTGGTCACCGGAATCAGGGCCTCGATCACTGTATACATGACAAAACGCAGCATGCCGTTGTCGGTAGCATCGACCAGTGCCCGGTGAAAGGCAACGTCGGCCCGGCAAAAGTCTTCATCACTGATTGCGGGGTCTCGCTGGCGATCTAACGCAATTTCGATGTTATGCAAATGCTCCTGATTCAGGTTGCTGGTAGTGAGTTGCATGCAACTACCCTGTAAGGCTCGCCTGGCCTCGATGATTTCCTCGATGCCGAGCGCTCCCAAACCTACCAAAAGTGTCGCCGCGCCGCTCAGGGATTCGGCAAGTTCCGCGTAACTCGGCTGCACCACGAAATTACCACCGGTCGGACCACGCCGGGCGCGCACCAGGTTTTGTGCGGCAAGCCTTTTCAGGGCTTCGCGGACGCTGGGTCGCGAGACGCCGAAACGTTGAGCAAGCTCATCCTCGGTCGGCAGACGCTGGCCGATTTTGAACTGGCCGGCAACGATCGCGGCGCGTAATTGCTCGGCAATTTGTTTAGAAATGCTTGTCTTGACTATGGCATTTTCCTGCACGATTTGATCCTTAGTTTGATGATGCATTTGCAGAAAAATTACTTTAACATGATTTTGTATTACAAATAAAATTTCATGGGGTTAGATAGATGTCAGAGCAGTTTCAGGCCTACCAGATTGGCAAAAACGATGACGGGCAGCGTTGCACACTGACGCAACTCGACGATAGCGATTTAATGGAGGGAGATGTCACGGTCCGTGTCGAGTACACCACCCTTAATTACAAGGACGGTCTGGCGATGACCGGTAGGTCGCCCGTGGTGCGCAAGTTTCCACTCACTCCCGGAGTCGATTTCAGTGGTACCGTGATTGCTTCCGAGCATGCTGATTTTAACCAGGGCGACCAGGTCATATTGAATGGTTTCGGTGTTGGCGAAGCGCATTCCGGAGGTTATGCACAAAAGGCACGCGTTAGCGGTGACTGGTTGGTACCGGTTCCCGAGGGGCTGGATATGCGCCATGCCATGGCAATTGGAACCGCAGGATATACCGCCATGTTGAGTGTGATGGCGCTGGAAGACCATGGCCTCAACCCCGATCATGGCGATATTCTGGTTACCGGAGCCTCGGGTGGAGTCGGCAGCGTTGCGGTAGCGGTCCTGAGCAAGCTGGGGTATCGCGTGATTGCAACTACCGGGCGGATGAACGAAAAAGATTTTTTGCTGGGTCTCGGCGCCGCGGACGTGCTTGATCGAACCAGTTTTGCCGAAAAAGCTCGACCGCTCGGTAAGGAGCTGTGGAGTGGCGCGATCGACGTTGCCGGTGGCAATACGCTTGCTAACGTACTCAGTCAGTTAAAATATGGTGGTGCGGCGGCCATTTGTGGCCTGGCTGAATCGATGAGTCTGCCCACTACGGTTGCCCCATTTATACTTCGTGGCATCTCGATGTATGGCATCGAATCGGTGATGGCATCTATCGCAAAACGTAAAATTGCCTGGACACGACTGGCTAGCGATCTTGATTTGACGCTGCTTGATGA
>Ga0265309_10000084_pt1 | contig 29576 bp, 33 predicted proteins | sample Helome_FD_192492 | JGI IMG/M metagenome (GOLD analysis project Ga0265309, IMG submission 192492) | Marine sediment microbial communities from subtidal zone of North Sea - Hel_20160524 (Illumina Assembly) | ecosystem: Environmental > Aquatic > Marine > Subtidal zone > Sediment ...
CAAATACTTCACCACTAAATGCCCAGCCAAATGCATTGGTCATCATACTGGAAAGCATTATAAATATAATGTAACTTCTTAAATATTTATTCATAATCAGTATTCAGGGCTTGCCTATCAGTTAATTCTATTGCCTGATAACTTTTATTAATCTTATATGCAATGTTCAGCATTGCTGAATTCATTTGATTTGTCAAGGTACTACTGTCACATATTAGGGGAAACGATAATTAATTAAAAAGAGAATTAGTTGCCATTCATTTTTGCCTGTCTATTATAGGTTATAAACGGCAGAAGCTAATAATACCTTGAATTTAGATATTTCAGATAGCATTTTGCATACAATATCCTAAGTCCAGTATTTCCTGATTAGGAAAGGATGAGAGAACCACAGATCATATAGTCAGTAGGGTTATTCAATATTTTGAACTTGCTCGCGCATTTGTTCAATTAGAATTCTGAGTTCCATAGAAATTTTAGATATCTCACTATCTACAGATTTTGACCCGATTGTATTAGCTTCACGGTTGAGTTCTTGCATCAAAAAATCCAGACGCTTACCTACTACTCCACCTTTTATTAGAACCCGTTCGACTTCATCTAGATGAGTTTTTAATCGAGAGAGTTCTTCATCAATATCAATCTTGCTGGCAAATAATAGTAGTTCCTGTCGTATGCGATCATCTTCGCAATTTATCATCGCATCACTTAATTTGGTTGTAATTTTTTCCTGAAATGCTGTTATTAATGTAGGAATAAGTGGCGATGCTTTAGTTGTTAATTTACGCATTTTTTTTACTTTTTCAAGTAAAAGTGATTTTAGTTTTTTACCCTCCCGAGCACGTGCAGCAGTAAATTCGTGTAGAGTGATTTGTAGTAATTCTTTACAAAGACTGCTCAAATCATTAGTGGGCAATATTTCAGTTCTTAGCATGCCAGGCCAGTGGAGAATATCTGACACGCTTAGGCTTTGTGTATCTGAAAAAGTAGTTTTTACAGTATGATTTAATTCCAGCAGTTTTTGTAACAATTCTGGATTAATTTTTTGTATGTCTTCATTGTTTGATAGCTGGTTGAAGCTCATATAGCAGTCAACTTTTCCACGGTTTAATTGAGAAGTTATATGTTCGCGCATTGAAGGTTCTAATACACGAAATTTATCAGGTAGACGGAACTGAATATCGAGATAGCGATGGTTAACCGAGCGTAATTCTATGCTCAGGGTACCCTGAGAAAAATCTTTCGTAGCTATTGCATAGCCAGTCATACTATAGATCATAGCTAACTTATCCTCTGAAGAGTTCTGAATACGTTAAAATAAAGAAAACGTATATACGATATATGTCTTTTAATTAGCAAATTTCTTTGATGAATTTCTCATGAAGATTGTTCTATGTAATGCAAGATAATTTTTAGTTAACTATATACTATCATAAGGGTTCTTATAACTATGCGTCCTAGTAATCGTGCATCGAATCAGCTTCGTCCTATTAAAATAACTCGACATTTTACTAAGCATGCGGAAGGCGCTGTGTTGATCGAGTTTGGTGATACAAAGGTACTGTGTACTGCTAGTGTATCTGAAAAAATACCATCATTTCTTAAAGGTAAGGAGCAGGGCTGGCTAACAGCAGAGTACGGTATGTTGCCACGTTCAACAGATGAGCGTATGCAACGTGAAGCTGCCAGAGGTAAGCAATCAGGGCGTACTATGGAAATCCAACGTCTTATAGGACGAGCATTGCGTTCAATAGTAGACCTGAATAAACTTGGGGAGAGGACTATCCAGATCGATTGCGATGTAATTCAGGCAGATGGAGGTACTCGTACTGCCAGTATTACAGGAGCATTTGTTGCATTATATGATGCTGTAGAAAAACTGTTAAACGATAAGCTGATAAAAAGTACGCCAATTCTAGACCATGTTGCAGCAATATCAACTGGTATTTATAAGGGCACTCCGGTACTAGACTTAGATTATATAGAAGACTCTGCCTGTGATACTGATATGAATGTAGTAATGACTGGTGATTCTGGTTTGGTAGAAATACAGGGAACTGCAGAGGGTGTTTCATTTAGTCGGAAAGAACTAAACCATATGCTGGATATGGCTCAGAATGGTATAGAAGAGCTTATCAGCATTCAGAAAAAAGCATTAAAAATTATTTAAATTAAGTTGTAATAATGAAGAAAGTAGTTATCGCCAGTAACAATTCAGGGAAATTAAAAGAGTTTATTCATTTGTTTAAACCCTTAGGAATTCAGGTACTGCCTCAGTCTGTATTCAATGTAATTGAAGCAGAAGAGCCATACCAAACTTTCGTAGAAAATGCTCTGGTTAAGGCGCGCCATGCTAGCAAGCACACTGGACTACCTGCTCTGGCAGATGACTCAGGAATCTGCGTTGATGCGTTAAATGGAAAGCCAGGAGTTTGCTCAGCGCGTTATGCGGGAAAGCCTAAATCAGATAAGCGTAACAATCAGTTGTTGATTGAACAGCTAAGAACCAAACAGGATCGTAGCGCACATTATTACTGCATTATCGTATTGGTGCGTTATGCTGACGATCCGCAACCTATCATAACTGACGGGAGTTGGTATGGTAGGATTATTCTGGAGCCTAGAGGAACAGGTGGGTTTGGTTACGATCCTTATTTTTATCTTCCTGGTTTAGATAAAACTGCAGCTGAGCTTTCTATTGAAGATAAAAATCTTATTAGTCATCGTGGAAAGGCATTAATACGCTTGACTAGGTATATTAGTGAAGAAGTATTGGGCGATACTGAGAAGTATTTGGAATAGTCTGACTGGTAAGTGTAGGAGCCAGGAAATATTTTTTCTGCCGGATATAAATTTTACTATGGCTTCAACAATTTCTTCTAATATATTTAATTCCCAAACTGTGCAGCTAAAACAACTCCCTCCATTGAGTCTCTATATTCATATTCCATGGTGTGTGAAGAAATGTCCTTACTGTGATTTTAATTCACATAAAATTGATGGGAATATAGATTCAGTTGAAGATTATTATGTGGCGGGGTTAATTCGTGACTTAGAAATAGCATTGCCTCAGATTTGGGGGCGTAGAGTTACCAGTATTTTCTTTGGTGGAGGAACACCAAGCTTATTTAGTGTTCGAGCAATAGATGCGATACTGACATCGGTTAGAACATTGCTACCTTTGGAGAATCAGGTCGAAGTTACGTTAGAAGCTAATCCAGGTACATTTGAATCAAAGAAGTTTGCTGATTTTCATGCTATCGGGATCAATCGTCTATCTATTGGTATACAAAGCTTTAACTCAATACATCTCCAGAATCTAGGAAGGATTCATGATGGTAGGGAAGCACGTTATGCAGTAGAGATTGCACAGAGACAGTTTAAAAATATTAACCTTGATCTGATGTATGCGCTTCCCGACCAGACGCTCGAGAAAGCCAGGAAAGACATTGAAACTGCATGCGCTTTTGGTATTCAGCATATTTCTGCCTATCATCTTACATTAGAACCAAATACCTTATTTCATCGTTATCCGCCACCTTTACCTGATGATGATCAATCTGCAAAGATGCAACTAATGATTGAAGGAGTACTTGAGAAAAGTGGTTATTTAAATTATGAGACTTCAGCATTTGCTCAGCCTGGATATAAATCGCAGCACAATCTTAATTATTGGTTGTTTGGTGATTATCTTGGTATTGGAGCAGGCGCACATAGCAAGATTAGTTTTGCAGACAGGATAGTGCGACAGATGAGGTATAAAAACCCTAAGGAATATCTTTTCAAAACAAAAGTGGATTCAAATTCCCCGGATATTCTATTACAGAAACAGCATGAAGTAAGCAGGAATGACAGGCAGTTTGAATTTTTAATGAATGCTTTACGGCTTACTGGTGGATTTGAAATAGCATTGCTACAGGAGCGGACCGGCCTATCAATCACAAATATCCAGCAGCAAATTAATGAAGCTGAACAGCGCGGATTAATAGTTCATAATAATTCCTATATGACACCAACTCTGACTGGAAAGTACTTTCTTAATGATTTATTACAAATTTTCTTACCAGAAAAAGAAAGTATTTAATGCTATATGTAGGTTTAAATAAGAGTTAGATTGTAATGGGGGGTACTCTGACCAAGCATTAGGCTATATTGTTTTAAATAATTTGAATAAAGAATTAATTATTTTTTTTGAATACTAGATCCCAAACTTTATGACCTAAGCGTAAACCACGCAATTCAAATTTAGTAAATGGCCTGTATCCTGGGCGCGGAGTAAAATCTTTTGTTGTATTGGTTAGATTTGGTTCATTGCTCATCACCTCCAGAATCTGATCCGCATAATTATTCCAATCAGTAGCAACATGAATATAGCCATCAAATTTCAGATATTTACACAAGAGTGATACAAATTCCGGTTGAATTAGTCTTCGCTTGTGATGGCGTAATTTAGGCCAGGGGTCAGGAAAGAATATATGAATACCATCAAGATATTTTTGTGGAAACATGTTGTTCACTACATCTACTGCATCGTATTGGATAATACGTAAATTAGTTAATTCAAATTCTTCAATTTGTTTTAGTAAGCTACCTACGCCGGGGGTGTATACTTCAATTGCAAGATAGTCATTCTGTGGATGTGACTTAGCGATGGAAGCTGTTGTTTCTCCCATACCAGAGCCTATTTCAAGATATTTTGGCGCATCTCTTCCGAAAATTATTTCAAAGTTAATTACGTTATTCGTGAAAGGTATGCCGTAGTCTGAGAGTAATGTTTCATATGCACGGCGCTGTGCATTTGAAGCACGCCCTTGTCTAAGTACAAAACTACGAAGAATATTATGATTTTGTAACATTTAATGAAGAAGACAAAAAGATCACGCCACTTTATTTTTTCTTTTGGCAATAGTATTACTTATTGGAGAGCTTGGATCTGCGTTATATGATGTTTGCTTTTTCATTCTTCCTGCTAAAAAAGAGTCACGTCCTGCTTCTACAGCTTTTCTCATCGCAGCAGCCATTAATATAGGGTTGTCTGCAGCAGCAATTGCAGTATTCATTAGTACTCCATCGCAACCAAGTTCCATAGCAATAGTCGCATCAGAAGCTGTGCCTACGCCAGCATCAACAATAACTGGAACTTTCGTATTGTTAATAATTATTTGCAAATTCCAAGGATTCAGGATACCCATACCTGATCCAATTAGCGATGCTAGCGGCATTATCGCAACACAACCAATATCTTCAAGTTGCTTTGCAACTATAGGATCATCCGAGGTATATACCATTAAATGAAACCCCTCTTTTACTAGAATTTTTGCAGCTTTAATAGTCTCGACAACGTTAGGGTAGAGTGTATTTGGATCACCAAGTACTTCTAGTTTTGCCAGATTGTGGCCATCGAGTAGCTCACGAGCAAGATGGAGAGTACGTATTGCATCATCAGCTGTGTAGCAACCAGCTGTATTAGGCAGCAGGGTATACTTTGATGGTGGCAGTAGGTCTAAAAGGTTTGGCTCATCTGTGTTTTGACCAATATTAGTACGGCGAACTGCAATAGTAATAATCTGAGCATGGCTAGCATCAATCGCTTCACGCGTTTGGGAAAAACTCTTATATTTACCCGTCCCGACTAGAAGTCGTGATGAATATTCCTTGTCATGAATAATGAGGTTTTCCATGTAATTCTTTGAGTTAGTTTATAGAGAGGAGGAATACTCAGTAGTAAGGGAGATCATCCTCCTCCTACAGCAACCACTATTTCTATTTGATCTCCATCTGCCAGAATTTGTTCTTCAAACTTACTACGAGGAACAATCTGACCATTGCACTCAATGGCAATGCGTTTGTTATTTAGTGTCATTCGCTCTAATAGTTGAGCCACATTTAATGCAGAATCAAAGTGTTGTGTCTGACCATTTATAATGAGTTGTATCATTTTTAAAGAACATCCGAGATCAGTTAAAATCAGGATTCCAAAACAATATTTATTTTAGCACGCGGGTGTAACACAGTGGTAGAGTAGGAGCTTCTCAAGCTAACGATAAGGGATTGAATCTCTTCACTAGCTCTAATTAATCAATGATAGTTTACTTAAAACACAAATTAGATTACTCAAACTTTGAAAGTAATATTGCCTCTAAATTTTGACTATCAAACAGAGTTTAAATTTTTCTTTTCAGCTGATACATTGGCAAAGAGTCCATGGTCGACATAGTCTTCCTTGGCAAAATACACGTGATCCGTATGCTATCTGGTTATCTGAAATTATGTTGCAGCAAACCAGAGTTACTACTGTAATTCCATATTACCATCGGTTTCTACAAAATTTCCCTGATATTAAGAGTCTCTCATTAGCATCCCTTGACGAAGTTCTAGCTTTATGGAGTGGCCTGGGATACTACTCGCGTGGAAGAAACTTGCATAAAACAGCACGCTTAATTGTAAAAGATCATCAAGGTAAGTTTCCATGTGAGAACAGTATTATAAAACAATTGCCCGGTATAGGACGTTCTACTGCTGCTGCGATACAGGTTTTTGCTTTTGGAAAATGTTATGCAATACTTGATGGTAACGTAAAGCGTGTTTTTGCGCGGTATTTTGGTGTAAAGGGCTATCCTGGGGAGAAAAAGACAGAAATATTATTATGGAAAAGGGCTGAAAAACTTTTACCAGAAAATAATGTAAATGGTGATATCGAGGCGTATTCTCAAGGATTGATGGATCTAGGCTCGAATATTTGTACTCGTACCAAGCCAAAATGTAATATATGTCCCATTCATCTTAAGTGTGTTGCATTGCAAGAAAATAAAATAGACAAACTTCCTGCTGCTAGGCCTCGCAGAACGTTATTAGTAAAAGAAACGGTGATGTTAATGATAATTAGGCAGAAGGAAATTCTACTGGAACGTCGTCCTTCAAAAGGTATCTGGGGCGGGCTCTGGTGCTTGCCAGAGATTCCGATCAATGAGGATATTTCATATTATTGTAGTCAGAAACTCGGAATAAAAATAAAACAGTTGCTTCATATGCCGTCTGTTGATCATTCTTTCACGCACTTTAAATTACGAATTCATCCACGATTTATATTAATAGATTCAAAGAAATTGAAGATTAGTCAATGTGAGCGAGATTGGATATCCTTTAGCCGAGCGGTGGAACTAGGAATTCCAACGCCAGTTAGAAATCTATTAAACTTAAATTTAATTCATAAATAAGCTCAGATCATGGAAACTTGGCAGGAGTGGAGGAAGAAAAAACGAATTGAACTGTTAGCTCGTCGAGAAGCAGTTGCTAGTAGTGATCGCATTCAATGGAGTATGGAGATAACGAACTCGTTGGATCATGGATTTCCAATATTATGGAAAAGCACCGTTGGATCTTACTGGCCGTATCGTGGAGAGTACGACCCTCGCCCTGCAATGAATGCATTACTAAAACGTGGTTCGGTTCTTGCGTTGCCTGAAGTAGAAAGTGAAAGGAAGCTGTTATGTTTTCGTAGGTGGTGGGAAGAAGCTCCAATGAGAATGGGCGCTTATAATATTCCTGTTACTGATAATACTGAGCTGGTAGTGGTAAATGCAGTAATAGTACCAATGCTTGGTTTTGATATGCAGGGGTACCGACTTGGTTATGGCGGTGGTTATTATGATCGTACAATTATCGGTATCAATCCAAGTCCTCTGTTAATTGGTGTGACATTTGAGATTTTCCGGTTAGATAATATTTATCCTAGGCCACATGATGTTGCAATGGATTTTATTGTAACTGAGGCAGGGATTTATAAGGTATCTAAACAGGGTATATCAATAATTTCTACAAATAAGTGTGCATCAGAGAATTCATAGTCAGGAAAAGATGTTTTTGTAGTGTGTCAGTACGTACTATTTAGGAATAAATTAGTAGTTCTATAGATTTTCTTTTCCCCATCGTGGAATAAGAGAATGTTCCACATTCAGCTGATCGAGAATTCTGGCAACTACAAAATCTACAATATCCTGTATGCTCTTAGGATGGTGGTAAAAGCCTGGATTGGCGGGAAGGATAACTGCACCACATTGTACTAATTTTTGCATATTCTGAAGATGAATAGCAGAGAATGGTGTTTCACGAGGAACTAGTATGAGTTTATGATTTTCCTTTAACATTACGTCTGCAGCACGTTCTATCAGATTTTGCCCTAATCCAGTCGCTATTGCTGCCAATGTCCCCACTGTGCAGGGGCAAATTATCATAGAGTCTGCCGGACTAGAACCAGATGCTACGGGTGCAAACCATTCTTCTCGTCCAAATACATGTAACTGACCTTCTGTTGCCTTAAAACGCTGACTTAAAAATTCTTCTGTTTCTTTGGTACGAGAAGATAGTGTTAACTTCATTTCTTGCTGTGCAACAATCTGTGCTGCTTGTGAGTACATTAGAAAAACATGGTTTCCACTTGATAATAATGTTTCTAGGAGTCGTATACCATAAGGCATGCCAGAGGCTCCTGTAAATGCAAGTGTAAATCTTCGTGGGGTGTTCATTATTTTCTCAGTATTAAATTTTACTATCTAAAGTATAGCATCCTGAATTAAGGAGTTTTCTAAAGTATTATTAATTTAAATTAATAATAATTCTAATTATGAGTTCAATTCCCGGTGTCGTACCAGCACTTGATTATTCTCATTAAAATAATTTGCTAGGCATGTGGCAAGGTATACTGAGCGGTGACGACCTCCAGTGCAACCAATAGCTATGGTCAGATAGCTTCTGTTGTCACGAATATAACAAGGTAGCCATTCATCAGTGAATCGTTTAATATCATTAAACATACGTTTTACATTAGCATATCCAGATAGGTATTCTATTACCTTATCATCAAGGCCAGTAAGGGATTGCAAGTTCTCCTCATAGTAAGGATTGGGTAGGCAACGTACATCAAACACTATATCAGCATCTAGAGGAATGCCGTGTTTAAAACCAAACGACTGGAATAAAAGAGTAAGGCGAGATTGATCAAGGTTCATGAAATCTTTAACCCACGTTCGTAGTGAACCGGCACTTAAGTCACTAGTATCAATACAGTGTGTAAGATCCTTTATTTCCGCCAATATTTCTCTTTCTAAATGTATACATTCAAGTAATGTAAGATGGTCGTCACTTAAAGGATGCCGGCGGCGGGTTTCTGAGAAACGTTTAACCAATGTATCTGTTTTTGCTTCCAAGAATAATAAACGCACATCAATTTCTTGCTGTTTCAAATCAGCTAATTGTTTTGGTAGTAAATGAAGTGTTTCACGGCTTCTTGCATCGATACTAACCGCAATTCTTGGATGAGCAGATTTTTTGAAGTTAAGGGTGGCTTCCAATAACAGATTGGCCGGAAGATTATCAACACAATAATACCCGCAGTCCTCTAACACATTAAGAGCAATGCTTTTCCCAGATCCCGCAAGACCACTGATAACTATTAGTTGCATCTTTTATAAGTCCGAGAAAGTAAGTTGTAGCAAGAATGGGTTTGTGGTTTTATTAATTTGTCCAACTACTATTTAATTTTTTTGATTTCCATCTCTTGTTCATGTCGCTCAATAAAATTTTTAGTACTGTCCATGCCACGTAATTGTAAGACATAGTTGCGTACGGCTGCTTCAACTAAAACTGCAAGATTACGCCCTGCAACAACTGGGATAATAACCTTACGGATACTTATACCCATAACATCCTCATTAACATTGTTAATTGGAAGTCGTTCAAGTGCATTAAAGTCAGAGCTGCTAGCTTTCTGTAGTTGTACGATAAGTTTTAAGTTTTTTCTTCTGCGTACTGCGGTTTCACCAAAAATAATACGAATATTTAGCATTCCAAGTCCACGTACTTCAAGAAAATCTCGTAGTATTTCTGGGCAGTGGCCTTCTATAGTCTCTGGAGCTATGCGATTGAGTTCCACTACATCATCGGCAACAAGTCCATGGCCTCGACTCACTAATTCCAGCGCCAGTTCACTTTTTCCAACACCACTTTCTCCCGTAATCATTACACCCATACCCAATACGTCAAGTAGGACACCGTGCATGCTGTCTGATGGAGCTAGTACGCGCCATAAATAGGGACGTAGTAACCACATTACTTCTAAGCTTGATCGCTCTGAGCATAAAATGGGGGTATGAGTAGATTCTGCTAACGTACTCAGAGACTCTGGTATCGATACATTTCCTGCAGCGATGATACATGACATGCCACTTTCAGTAAGAAGTTGCATATTATGCTTAAGTAATTTGGGATCAAGCTGGTTGAGATAATCGGCCTCGTCTTTGCTCAATACTTGTATCCAATTGGGGTGAATAAAGTTTAGATGTCCTATTACACCCTGATTTGTTTGGGAGACAGTTTCATCTATAAGTTGCTTGTCACCATCCGCCTTGCCTGATTTCCAGGTTAATCCTAGCTTTTCTTTATTTTCTTCAAATAGTTGTGTTATGCTGATTTGAGGCATTCGGTGTCCAATTAGAAATTAGCTGATGAGTTTCTTCAGCATTTTTGCTTGTTAGTAGGCTCTCCCGGAAACTTTTAACACTAAACATTTGAGCCAGTTCACTTAAAATTTGTAAGTGCTGATCAGTTGCTTTTTCCGGTACCAGCAAAATACAAATAAGGCTAACTGGCCTTCCATCCGGTGCATCAAACAAAATTGGTTCTTTCATTCTAACAAATGCTGCGGTAGCTTCGGGTAGACCTTTTATTCTTCCATGTGGAATTGCCACGCCTTGGCCTAGTCCCGTAGAGCCAAGTTTTTCTCTTGCAAACAAACTATCAAATACTTGATTTTGTGCAATATGTAAAGTGTCTTCAAATAACGATCCAATTTGCTCGAATACTCGCTTTTTACTAGTGGCATCTAGGTCTACGATAACATTTGATAGCGGTAATAACTGTGTAATAAGGTTCATATCAAGAGTTGATTCTAGTTTGTTAAATCTATAAAGTTATTTAAGGTAACTAATTTGACAAAGTTTCTTACCAAATTAAACAATAGACATGAAGGCATCCTATCCGATTTTTTGTAGTATGTATCTTTAAGAATAGGAATAATTTCATTTAATCTAGTTGTTCTGGATCTTGATTCTTAAGCGCACTATTATTGCGGTGGGCTGAATTTTTTTCTTTGTGTTTTAGGATCTTACGGTCTAGTTTGTCAACTAGATTGTCAATAGAAGCATACATATTAGTACTATTCGTTTCGACAAATATATCCTTACCGCGTATGTGTACATTAGCCTCAGCATTCTGGCTTAATTTCTCTACTGATAGCGTTACATTGATATCAATGACATTGTCAAAATGACGTTTTATCTTGACCATTTTCGTAGTGACATAGTCACGCATAGCTGGAGTAATTTCTACATGGTGGCCAGTAAGGTTTAGATTCATAATGACTCCTTAGATTAAATTGATTTGCGTAGATTCACAGGTGGAATCTGCATAGATTCTCTGTATTTTGCAACTGTACGTCGGGCAACTACAATACCTTGTTGTTCAAGAATTCCTGAAATACGCTGATCACTTAGTGGTTTTTTTGTATTTTCAGCATTAATTAATTGTTTTATTATTGCGCGAATAGCGGTAGCTGAACAGGCGCCACCAGAATCAGTTGCTACATGACTACCAAAAAAATACTTTAACTCAAACGTTCCTCTTGGTGTGCGCATAAATTTCTGTGTAGTTACTCTTGATACTGTTGATTCATGTAAGTCTAGGGTATCTGAAATTTCTCTAAGTACCAATGGACGCATAGCGACTGCACCATGCTCAAAGAACTGTCGTTGGCGTTCAACGATGACTCGAGACACTCTCAGAATAGTATCAAACCGCTGATTCACGTTTTTGATAAGCCATTTAGCTTCATCTAATTGATTAAATAGTTGTTGTGACTGATCATTCCGGCTGCGTTTCAGAATATTAGCATAGAGGTGGTTAATTTTTAGGCGTGGCATAGCATCTGGATTAAGATTGGCTACCCAATTAGAGCTGGATTTAGTAACAATCACATCGGGGATAATGTAATGGGCTACCGTGTTACCAAATTCTGCACCTGGTCTGGGATTTAGATGGGTAATGAGTGACTGAACCGTTCGTAAATCACTATCATCGCAGTGTAACAGTTTTTTAATGCTATTAAAGTCTCGTGATGCAAGCTTGTCTAAGTATTCATTTACTAGTAACAGTGCTTTGTCGAGGCAGGGTGTATCTTTTGGTAATGACTGTAATTGCATGGACAAGCATTCTTTCAAATTGTATGCACCAATACCAGGTGGGTCCAGATGCTGTAATCGATCTAACGCCAGATTTAAGTCTTCAATACTTATTTCCAGTTCTTGAGGAAGAAGGTTTACAAGTTCTTCAAGATCCTGATAAAGATAGCCATCATCATTTAGGCTGTCTATTAGCAGGCCAGTAATTTTTTTGTCTCGTTCAGTAATTTGACCAAGATTAAGTTGTAAATTAAGGTGTTCTCGCAAGCTTATCGGCTCGGATGGTTGCTGTGGAAAATCATGTTCATCACTGATATCACGTGTGCCATGAGAATACTCTTCTCTATTCGACCAGTCAGAGTCGTTTGTTAGATCTGGTTTTACTTCTTCTGTAGTTGATGACGATAATGCTTCAGTGGACTCTGATGTATTAGAAAGTTTTGATTCCAAATGGTCCTCAAGTGGGGCGTTGTTATCAGTTTCGTCTTGATCAGCACTATCATCTATTTCCAATAAGGGATTTTCCTGAACTATGCGCTCAATTTCTTGATTTAATTCAATTGTGGATAGCTGCAGCAATTTTATGGATTGCTGCAGCTGAGGTGTAAGCGTAAGATGCTGCGATAACTTAAGCTGAAGAGTGGGTTTCATAATTTTAGGTACGGCACAATCAGCTATAAGCTATAGGTTCATACAATCTGAGCCTTTGACTCTATAGTCTGAAATGTTCTCCCAAGTATACCTTTCTCACATTTTCATTATAAATGATTTCATCGGGTATACCGCTGGCTAACACGTTACCTTCACTAATAATATAGGCTCGGTCACAGATTCCTAATGTTTCTCTAACATTATGATCTGTAATAAGCACTCCAATATCACGTTCCTTAAGAAAATGAATGATTTTCTGGATATCTAGTACTGCTATAGGATCTACTCCCGCAAATGGTTCATCCAGCAATATGAAGCGTGGTTGTGTTGCTAGTGCTCGGGCGATCTCAACGCGACGGCGTTCTCCGCCAGAAAGGCCGAGCGCTGGGTTAGCTCTAAGGTGGCTAATACTGAGATCATCTAATAAATTATCAAGGTGTTGTTGTATTTCATCTTGACTGTAATTTTGTAATTCAAGTACGGCACAGATATTATCAGCTACAGAAAGGTGTCTGAATATTGAAGCTTCTTGGGGTAAATAACCCAATCCAAGAAGAGCGCGGCGATGTACTGGCATCTGACTTAAATTAAGTTCATCTAAATATATGTTTCCGCCATCAAGTGGCACTAATCCAACCATCATGTAAAAGCAAGTAGTTTTACCGGCACCATTAGGTCCAAGCAGGCCTACAACTTCTCCACTTGAGACAGAAAGTGATACTTCCTGTACTACGGTACGAGATTTGTAACGCTTTCTTAATTTATTAGCCTTTAATTTGCTCATTTTTCAGGGTATAAGATTGCCATTGAAATACTTCTGGCTTTGACTCGTTAGTTTTGTTTCTTTTTCTTTTTCTTTGGCTGAATTACTGCGCGTACTCTACTATCAGAGCTAGTTTTATTTTTTGCTCCATTATTTACCTGAAAAAATTCAGTTGTTGCTTCATAAGAAATATATTCTCCATGTACTTCATCAGCTCCACGTCTTAATCGTGCTTGCTTAAAGAGTTCTACTTTATCAGCCTTGCTGTCATATTCCATACGCTCGCTCCAGCCCTCTATATATTCATTCATCCCATCACGTTTTTGCCTGAAACTTGCTAAATTTCCATAGGCTACGGCATTTTGGAATCCATCTGCATCTTCTCTTACCACCATTTTGTCAGAACGGATTATTAAGGTGCCTTGGGTTAGTACGACGTTTCCAGTAAATACACTTGTTCTGTCTTTATTATTGGCGCGACCAGTATTTTCAACAGTGGCACGATCGGACTCTAAATGAACTGGTTTATCGCGATCAGCACGTTCTGCAAATGCAAAATTTGTAACTAAAGTACTTAAGAAGAAAATTATAGTGACGGACTTCATGGTTTATGCTTAATGTATGACAAAAGTTTCAACGAACTTTGTCATGAACAAATTTAACCTCTGATAGTAAATGTATGATTTGAGTACTATTGTCAATTTCCATCCCAACGGCATTAATAATTGTATTATCCTGGATAATGGTTACAGGCCTATTTGTTTTTGCAATGTCATCATCTGGTATAACGTGTAAAGAACTGGTAACCATAGTCGTTTCCTTTTCACCTTCGCCATAGCGCACTACTTTAACATTTCCGTTTAGGTAAATATCTTCATCACCAGACATGTTGGCTCGCTCAGCTCTTACTCGCATTTCAGGTGTGTCAGTTCTAGAATTAATAAGGCGAGGTTGTTCGAAATAAGTTGTGTTATTAGCTACATAATGTAGCATTTTTTTTGCAAAAAGTTGTTGGTGTGCTCCGCTTATATGATTCACGCTGTATGCTGAGAAATCATTCATTACATAGTCTGGATTACTTTGTGGATCTTTCTCTTGTCCTTTAGTTGGTTGTCGAACAGCTTTATCTACCCAGAATGTGAATAATGTAAGAAAGATAATTAGGATGACTGGAATTTTGTTCGGTAAACTATTTATCATGTTAGATACTTCTCTAATTGGGCGTCTAGTGTTCCCTGAGCAAGCATTACCATTTCGCAGATTTCACGTATTGCGCCATGGCCACCTTGTGAACTTGTAACGTAATGTGCGTGTTTCTTTACTAGCGCATGAGCACTGGGAACACAAATAGAAAGGCCGCAGCGGGTCATAACTGGCAAATCAATCAAGTCGTCACCGACATAAGCACAGGATGACATATCAAGCCCTAGTTTTGTTACTAGAGATTCAAATACTTTTAATTTGTTCTTTTCGCCCTGATAGAGTAGGGATATATTTAAGTCCTCAGCTCGTAATTTCACGCAACGTGATTCTCTAGCAGTAATAATAGCAAGTTCTACCCCGCTTGCTTTAAGCATTTTCATACCATGTCCATCTCGACTATTAAATGCTTTAATCTCTTCACCGCCGTCTGTGAGATAGAGAGTGCCATCTGTAAGGACCCCGTCTACATCAAAAACTACAACCTGGACACCTCTTGCTTTTTCTATTACGTCGTGCATTAATACCTCAGCAAGGAAAAGCTAGAAATTACAGTACAAATCACACTTATTAAAAGAGAAGCTTTGATTCTGAAATTTTTTTCAATTAACATTATGAGATTTCTATTCAATTCCTAACCTTAAAGTAAAGCTGAATCAGTTAAAAATTATACCAGAACTTGTTAGATAGTCTTTCATCATGAATAAGATTCAATTCTTAATGGTAAGTGACGCATTTATTACAATATTATTGCTACAGAAGTAGTTCTAAGAAAGAATTTGGGCAATATTTGTATATTACAAAGCAAGAATTTTTTTGAAGCCTTTAGTATCGGAAGTCGAATGGGTATAATGCACATCTTTTGGGTCGTTAGCTCAGCTGGTAGAGCAGCGGACTTTTAATCCGTTGGTCGGGAGTTCGATCCTCCCACGACCTACCAATAAAACAAATAGTTATATGATATGAAGTTTAATTATAACTATTTTTTTGAATAAATCATGTTTCCAAACAGGCGCTTAATATTAAATGTAGCCTTTGTGTGGTTAAGTGCGCTATGAATTCTTTTCTAATAGTGACAATTAAATAAACTGTAAAAATTGAAATATTAAGGATAATAATAGTAAGCTAGAGTGTTACTTATGTAATTAATATAAACGGTTATGCTTAGTGGGCAGTTACTTTTAGGGACTTTGATGATTGCAGGGACTGTTGTGTTCCACGTTGCAGTACTTGTTTATCTGGCAGGTTTTTTAAGGAGGCTGGCATTAAGAGTTGAGCACTTACATACGGTGGTTGGAACAACGTGCCTCATTACTACAGCCGTATTTATTATCATACTTATTCATACAATAGAAGCATGGAGTTGGGCAGCACTTTTTTTATACCTTGGGGAATTTGACGAGCTTAAACAGGCACTCTATTTTTCGGTAGTAACCTCCACCACACTGGGGTACGGCGATATAACATTATCTAACGAATGGCAAATTCTTGGTACTTTTGAGGCCATGGGAGGACTAATTTTGTTTGGTACAAGTACAGCATTTTTGCTGGGATTAATGAGATGTTTATTTGAAGAAACATCTAAAAATAGTGAGATAGAGAAATAAGGCTGATACTAATATAACCTGCTAGGTAAAACAGGGAAGAGAGAGGATATAGCTTTCTCTATCTATATAGGTATCTGTTTCGTGTAAAAAAGGAATTTAAAGATACCAAAAGTAAAATTTAAGATTTCTTTCTGGTTACCCATGTCAGATATTTTTCCTTAATTACTAAATCATCAGAAGAAAATGTATCAGAATGGTATCTTTTGTTACCGCTGTATCAACTACAACGTATTGAATCAGTATCGCTGGTATCAATAACATACATTACTGGCCCACCGACTCTCAGCTGAACAAAATCTCTTTTTTCAATAGCCATAATATTAATTATTGCTGAAACAGAGAAATACTCTTCAATTCAGTACTAGTCTTGAAAAGTGTCAGGTGTGGCACATTTCAACATGAATAACCACAATAGTGACAGCAAGCACATTAGAATCCCTTGATAGAGTAATCAAATATTAATAAACTTTCCTATCTAGCTGCATTTTATGTAGCAAAGTTGTTGCCAACTCTTCAATGGATTTATTGGTAACGTCGAGAAAAGATATATCTTCCTGAAGCATCAAAGCCTCTGCTTCTCGTGTTTCATTCTGACAGTTTTCCAGAGATGCATATTTACTGCCAAGTTTGCGTTCATTTCGTATTTGATGTAACCGTATAGGATCAATAGTAAGGCCAAATAATTTTTTACGTAACTTTTTAAGTTGCTTAGGTAATTGCATATTGTTGAAGTCTTCCGGAATAAATGGGTAGTTTGCAGCATAAATTCCATTTTGTAGCGCAAGATATAAACAGACAGGAGTTTTACCACTCCTTGATACACCGACTAGTATTATGTCGGCCTGTTGTAAATTCTTTACCGTAATTCCGTCGTCATGTGCTAAGGTGAAATTTATTGCTTCAATACGTTGATGATAATCAGTTGGATCATCAGCTCGATGGGATAGTCCTACTGAAGACGAAGAGTTCTGGCCTAATTCTTCTTCTAGTTGCCTGATAAAAATATTGAAGCAATCTAGATGCAAAGCATTGGAAGTTTTAAGAATAGACTGAATCTCTGGGTCTATTAAAGTACTAAATACTATGGGACGAAACTTATCTTTATTAGAACATTCATTAATTTCAATTACAGCGGTTGATACTTTTTCAGGTGTATCCATATAAGGTAGAGTAATTTCTGAAAAAGAAAGATTCTCAAATTGTTTGAGTAAACTATGGCCTAATTTTTCTGCAGTAATTCCTGTACGGTCAGAAATGAAAAATACAGTTCTCTTGGGTGTATTTGCTAAAAATGACATTTATATTTAGAACCTATGGAACTAAAATCAAAGTATGACTCTAACTTATAATCAATACAAATTGTACAATAGTAAAATGAGTAATTTGTTATATATGTACTAATAGATAAAAAATGGACACATCTGAATACGTGATTCAGTTTGATAAACTGCGCATGACCGACATTAGTAAGGTTGGTGGGAAGAATGCTTCGCTTGGGGAAATGATTAGTCAGTTATCAAGTGCTGGGATACGTGTTCCAGGTGGTTTTGCTACGACTGCTGATGCTTACCGAGATTTTCTGGGTGAGAATGATGAGCAAGCTAGTCTGGCAGTACGTATTGAAAAAATACTTTCAACACTAGATGTCGAAGATGTTGCAGCTTTAGCTAGTACTGGTACACAAATCCGAAATTGGATAATGGAAGTACCATTACCTTCAAAGCTAGAAAAAGAAATTTCTGCTGCATATGAGAAATTATTGTTGGAGGCAGGATCAAATGATATTTCACTGGCAGTACGCTCTTCAGCTACTGCAGAAGATTTAGTAGATGCTTCATTCGCAGGTCAACAGGAAACCTTTCTAAATATTCGCGGGCTAGATAATCTTCTCGAGGCTGTTAAGCAAGTATTTGCTTCACTTTATAATGATAGGGCAATCTCCTATCGTGTTCACAAAGGTTTTATTCATTCTGAAGTAGCACTGTCAGCAGGGATTCAACGTATGGTACGAAGCGACAAAGCTTCTTCCGGGGTGATGTTTACACTGGATACCGAATCTGGATTTGACAAGGTAGTGTTTATTACTTCTTCATACGGACTAGGTGAAACAATAGTGCAGGGAGAAGTAAATCCAGATGAATTTTACGTTCATAAGCCAACATTACAGCTTGGGAAGCCCTCAATTCTAAAGCGAAATCTTGGTTCTAAGCGTATCAAGATGTGCTTTAGTTCACATAATGCTACTAATCATTCAGTAGAAACAGTTAAGGTTGCTGAAACTGAGTGCAAACAGTTTTCTATTTCTGATAAAGATGTAGAGGAGCTTGCTCGTCATGCTCTTGTAATTGAGCAGCATTATGAAAAACCCATGGATATTGAGTGGGGAAAAGATGGCATTGACGGAAAACTTTATATCTTGCAAGCAAGACCTGAAACTGTTCAATCTTCTGCGCCATCAGAGATGCTTAGACGCTATCATCTAAAAACTAAATCGGAGGTATTAGTTTCAGGAAATGCTATTGGACAGAAAATAGGTATTGGTTCAGTACGCTTGATTCGTAACATAAGTGAAATGTCACGCATACAAAAGGGCGATGTATTGGTAACCGACATGACAGATCCCGATTGGGAGCCAGTGATGAAGCGTACTTCTGCTATTATTACCAATCGAGGTGGGCGTACGTGTCATGCTGCTATTATTGCCCGTGAATTGGGAATCCCAGCTGTAGTAGGTTGTGGAAATGCAACTGATTTATTATCTGAAGGCCAGGTAGTTACAGTGTCCTGCTCAGAAGGGGCTACCGGCAACGTATACCGGGGCAATTTAGAAGTTGAAATAACTGACTTAGCATTAGAAACTATGCCAAAGCCTCCGGTTAAAATTACTATGAACTTAGGTAATCCAGAACTGGCATTTGGTTTTCAACGTCTTCCAAATGATGGCGTAGGACTGGCAAGACTAGAATTTATCATTGCACGAATGATAAAAGTACATCCAAAGACTGTACTTGAATATCCACATATTTCAGAAGAATTGAAACGAGATGTAGAGAATCTCTGTGCAGGTTATGATAATCCAGTGAGTTTCTATGTAGAGAAGCTCACGGAAGGCATTGCTATGTTGGGAGCTGCATTTTTTCCTAAACCAGTAATTGTGCGGATGTCAGATTTTAAGTCAAATGAATACTCTGGACTCCTTGGTGGTGAAAAATATGAACCAAAAGAAGAAAATCCTATGTTAGGTTTTCGTGGAGCCTCACGCTATGTATCTGAATCATTCCGTGATTGTTTTGAGCTGGAATGTCGGGCACTAAAAAAAGTACGAGATGAGATGGGATTAACCAATGTGGAAATTATGATTCCATTTGTGAGAACTCAAACAGAGGCAAAACGAGTAGTGGCCCTTCTTGCAGAGAATGGCTTGAAACGTGGTGAAAATGGACTGAGATTAATTATGATGTGTGAAATACCATCTAACGCATTATTAGCAAATCAATTTCTGGAATACTTTGATGGTTTTTCAATTGGCTCAAATGATCTCACTCAGCTTACTCTTGGATTGGACCGAGACTCTAGTCTCATTGCCAAATCCTTTGATGAGCGTGATCCAGCTGTAAAGACTTTGTTAAGTCTAGCTATAAAATCGTGTATTAAAAATGGAAAATATGTAGGGATATGTGGTCAGGGGCCATCAGATTACCCTGAATTTGCTAAATGGTTGGTGAAGGAAGGGATCAAAAGTATTTCGCTGAACCCCGATACAATTCTGGAAACTTGGTTGTATTTGGCAAGAGAAATTTGAATTTAAATAACTTAGTGAATCGAATATTGGAAATAACTTGTAGAAAACTACTAGCAGAGCGTTTGGAATGGGCTATTGGTGTGATCTACCTGCCTGAAACAGAGTTACAGAGGCACTATTTTACGCCTTACTTCCACATCAGTTTGATGATATCTGGGTTTGATGAAACCCGTGCAGTCGACCCATTAGCCCGAGGAGCTGCAACAGGTGTGGCTGATACTTATCCCTTTGGTATTTAGAATATGGTGTTATGAGATTTTATAAACTCTATAGCATAGATTTCATTTGAAAAAAGGTTGATAATCTGTGTATGTCACGACTTAATGAAGAATATGCTTGAACTACAATAATATTATGCAGGAGATATTTTTATGTGCTTAGGTATACCTATGCAAATAATAGAAATAGATGGTTATAACGCGCATTGTGAGGCGAAAGGCATTGAGCGCGAGGTTAGTTTGTTCATGTTACAAGACGAATCACTAGAGATTGGTAATTTCGTCATGGTACATGTGGGATATGCAATTCAAAAAATGAGTCCTATGGAAGCACGCTCGGCCTGGGAAGTTTACGATGAAATGCTATCCTTGGAGGCAAAAGGTGCATGAGTTTTCACTATGCCAATCTTTGATTGATCAAGTAGAGCAAATTGCGCTGACCCATGGTGCAAAAGGTATAGTATCAGTAAGCCTTAAAGTTGGTCCTTTGTCCGGTGTTGAACCAACTCTACTGCAGCATGCCTATCCTTATGCTATTGAAGGCACTTTAGCAGCGGAGTCTGCATTGGAAATCGAATTATCACCACTAAGAGTAAGTTGTGAAGTTTGTGGAAGCGAAACGGAGGCCCAGCCAAACTGGTTGGTATGTGGAATATGTGGGGATTGTAATACAAAGCTTGTGAGTGGTGATGAGATGACACTTATGCGTGTCGAATTAATTACGTTAGAAGGTTCGAATGATGTGTGATACTTGTGGTTGTAATATAACATCTAGTAATCAATTATTCGCCCGACAAGCAGTAAGCGGCACAACCGCAGTTACTGTGATGAAGAACCTGTTGACTCAAAACGATAACCAAGCAATACATAATCGACAACATTTTGATAAATATAAATTGCTCGCTATCAATATAATGTCTTCTCCAGGTTCAGGTAAGACTGCACTGCTGGAGGCGACGATCGATGCATTCAGAGAAAAATACCGTATAGGTGTAATTGAAGGTGATTTGGAAACCGAAAATGATGCCAAGCGTATTCGCGCCAAAGGTGTACCAGTTTATCAAATTACTACTGGTACAGCGTGTCACCTTGATGCACATATGGTGCACGATGCATTGCATCATTTCCAGCTTGAGGATCTAGATCTTCTATTTATTGAAAATGTCGGGAATCTTGTATGTCCTGCTAGTTTCGATCTTGGCCAACATCGTAATGTCACATTACTTTCGGTCACCGAAGGTGACGATAAACCTGTCAAATATCCCGTGATGTTTCGCGCAGCCAATTTAGTGCTTGTTACTAAAAGTGATTTATTGCCAGTCCTGGAAGACTTTAGTGTAGAACTTGCCGAATTAAATTTGCGTAAACTTGCTAGCACCGTGCCGATAATAGAGCTTTCTGCTCGTAAAAACTTGGGTTTGCAAGTATGGCTTGACTGGCTTAGCAGTGAGTTGTCGAAACAACGCACAAGAGTTAGAAGAGGAGAGTCTACACATCCCAAAATACAACCTGATACTATGCATTTACATGTGAGAACTATATGACACTCACTGCTCAGGATTGGCTCGCGAAGATCAAGGCACTACCACTCAAGCAACGCGTACGCATAATGAATGTTTGTGGAGGACACGAGCGTTCAATTACGATGGCTGGTATTCGTAGTGCTCTACCCAAGACAGTTGAGCTTATTGCGGGACCAGGCTGTCCTGTCTGTATATGTCCAGAAGAGGACGTGTACCAGGCTATTCAACTTGCTTTGCACGAAAATATTATTTTAGTAGCTTTTGGTGATATGTTACGTGTACCGGTGAACATACCTAAAAGGGAAATCCGTTCACTGGAGCAGGCTAAAGCAAGTGGTGCTGATATAAGACCAATTGCAAGTCCACGCGATGCTGTTCAAATTGCGCAAGAGAATCCAAGCCAATCAGTCATATTTTTTGCTGCCGGATTTGAAACTACTACTGCACCTGTGGCTGCTATGTTACTTGAAGGAGTCCCAGATAATTTGTTTGTTCTATTATCAGGACGACGTACCTGGCCTGCAGTTGCAATGCTCCTTGATTCAGATACGCCCTCCTTTGAGGGTTTAATTGCACCTGGGCATGTATCCACCGTAATGGGCCCAGAGGAATGGTTGTTTGTAGTGAAGAAACACAATATTCCTGCAGCAGTTTCTGGATTTATGCCTGTTTCTTTGTTAGCTGCAATGTATTCGGTATTACGCCAGTTACTTGAAAGCGAACCATTTTTAGACAACTGTTATCCTGAGTTGGTACGCCCTGGAGGCAATCTATCAGCAAAAGCACAAATTTCACAAGTACTGGATGACACGGATGCCAACTGGCGTGGCATTGGTATGATTCCTGCTTCCGGTTTTAAACTCAACTCACGTTTTACTTCTCATGATGCGCGTACCCAATTTCCAGATTATGATCAGGAAGGAAGAAAGCGCGCCGGCCAAATGCCGGCTGGCTGTGAATGTGCAAGTGTAGTTCTTGGAAAGATTAATCCAAACCAATGCAAAATTTATGGCCGGGCATGCACTCCAAAATCGCCTGTCGGCCCATGTATGGTTTCAGATGAAGGTGCTTGTCGAATATGGTGGGCGGGGGGTGTGAGGGATAATGATGTATCCTCAACGGAGGATACTAATACTTCGGTTACTTAATGAAGATTGACTATATAAGAATCTAAATTATTTTATTAGTCAAAATTAGATTTACTAATACTCGTTAATTAATGCTAAATCCTAATAAAGAACAATCAGTGGTCCCAGCTGAGAGGCTTGGAGCGTACCGCTGGATTGTTACTGGAAGAGTGCAAGGTGTAGGTTTTCGTCCTTTCGTTTTTTGCCTGGCTAAACGTTTTGGTCTTGCTGGAAGAGTGCAGAATCTTGCTGGTCAGGTACTGATTGAGGCGGAAGGCACTGAATCTCAGCTTAATATATTTGGTGAAGCACTGATTACTGATGTGCCGCCATTGGCTCTGCTGAAGAAGATACACGTTGAAAAGATTGCATATCGTCAGCTCAAGAAGTTTGAGATCTTACAAAGTTTAACTACAACAGCAACACAAATACATGTGCCGCCAGATTACTTCCTGTGTGATGACTGTAAGCGAGAAATAAGTACACCACATGATAGGCGCTATTGTTATCCCTTTATTAATTGTACGCAATGCGGGCCTCGTTATAGCTTAATTACACGCCTACCTTATGATCGTACAAATACAACCATGTCGGTATTTGAACTATGTTCTTCGTGTCAGAGAGAATATGAAAATCCATCTGATCGTAGATTTCATGCGGAACCACTTGCATGCCCGACATGTGGACCTCAACTTCACTTTGTTAATCCTAATTACAATATTGATGGTTCTGCTGCACTGGATGAGTGTGTATCTGTTTTACGTAGAGGTGAGATCGTCGCCGTGAAAGGTATTGGCGGCTATCATTTAATGTGTGATGCAGGAAACGCTACATCAATAGAACAACTACGTATTAATAAACATAGGCCACATAAACCACTTGCTTTGATATTTCCATGGAGAGGTGTAGATGGCATGAAATTGGTGCAACAGGAATTAGAGTGCGATACCAGGTCACGGGCATCACTATGTGACCCAGCGCGCCCGATTGTGTTGTTACGTAAACGTTTTGATTCTACCTTACCTGAGTTGATTGCTCCGGGGCTTGATGAAATCGGAGCAATGCTTCCATATAGTCCATTACATCATATGTTATTAGATAAGATGGGCAAAGCTTTAGTGGCTACTTCTGGTAATGTAAGCGGAGAACCGGTGTTGACTGAGAATGCTGAAGCAGAATATAGGTTATCAAATGTGACGCAAAATTTTCTACATCATAACCGTCCAATTGCGCGCCCTGTAGATGATTCGGTAATACGCCTCATTTCCAAAAAACCCCGTTTACTTCGTGTCGGAAGAGGAATTGCACCAATAGAGTTTGATTTGCCAGGGAAGCTTACTCGGCCATTATTAGCTGTTGGTGGTCAAATGAAAAATACGATTGCATTGGGATGGGAAGGAAGGGCAGTGCTTTCTCCTCACATTGGCAACTTAAGTACCCCACGCAGTGTTAAAGTGTTTGAACAAGTAATTGAAGATTTGCAACGACTCTACAATGTAACACCACAAGCAATAGTATGTGATACTCATAGCGGATATACAAGTAGTCGCTGGGCCGCACGAAAGGGCTTACCATTAATCCCAATTTGGCATCACCATGCACATGCAGGAGTGATAGCGATGGAGCATAGTCGTGATTGTAGATGGCTAGTATTTACTTGGGACGGTGTTGGTTTAGGAGAAGATGGTACGTTATGGGGTGGTGAAGCACTGTATGGAAAGGCTGGTTCATGGCGACGTGTTGCTCGTATGCGACCATTTCGGTTGCCGGGTGGAGAACGAGCGGGGCGTGAACCATGGCGATCTGGCCTGGCATTATGTTGGGAAAGTAGTATAGAAAAACAGGCAACAACATTTGATACTTCATTACTTAAAAAAGCATGGGAACGTGGATTGAATACACCAATTACTACAGCTGTTGGTCGTTTATTTGATGGGGCAGCTAATTTACTTGGCTTAATTGATAAAGCAAGTTATGAAGGGCAAGCAGGTATGTATCTTGAAAATGCTGCTGAGGGAGATGTTGAAGCAGTAGAATTTCCGCTTGATCAGGATACAGATGGTCTGCTAACAGCTGACTGGAGGCCTATGGTGGAAAAATTGTTACAAACAGAAGAATCTGTAGCACGAAGAGCGATGCAGTTTCATGTGAGTCTCGCGCAATCTATTGTTGCCCAGGCGCAGTACATCAAGTCATTTGTTCCTTTTGACTCAATAGGATTAACAGGTGGGGTGTTCCAAAACAAATTGCTTGCTGAGTTAGCAGTAACACAACTTTTAGCCGCTGGATTCGATGTTCATTTGACCGAGAAGCTACCGTGCAATGATGGAGGTATTGCACTTGGCCAACTTGTTGAGGCATTGCATACTAATGGATGACACACATATCAGACTTGCGCATGGCAACGGCGGGAGTTACATGCGTGAATTAATTGAAACTGTATTTGCACGTCATCTTTCAGATCCTCTTTTAAATGTTCAGTCAGATGCGGCACAATTACCTGTGATGGATGGAGTTGTAATGGTAACGACTGATGGTTTTACAGTTCAACCACTAGAATTTCCGGGTGGTACGATTGGTTCACTAGCAATACATGGAACGGTAAACGATCTTTCTGTTTCAGGAGCAACACCACATTATCTAACTATCAATGCATTTATTGAAGAAGGTTTTGATATTGCACAGTTAGAACGAATCGTCATTAGTCTCGCTAACGCTGCACGTGAAGCAAAAATCCATGTAGTAGCAGGTGATACTAAGGTCGTTCCACGTGGAGAGGGTGGAGGGCTCTATCTTGCAAGTACTGGCATTGGTACTCGGCCAATACATCTGAAACTCGGATTGAATTACATACAACCCAGCGATGTAATTATAGTAAGCGGACCGGTGGGAGATCATGGCATTGCTGTCATGTTAGCGCGTGAGCAATTTGGTTTGCGCGGTGAGCTGTTATCAGATGCAGCAAATATCATACCCCTGACACAAACATTGGTGCAACTTAGTGGTTTGCGTTTTATGCGAGACCCTACACGGGGTGGTCTTGCTACAGTCATGCATGAAATATGCCGCGCAACTGGAATGGAAATAAGACTTAAAGAAACTGCAATACCTGTTAGAGATCAAGTGGCCTCTGTGTGTGAAATGCTAGGCTATGATCCGATGTTCTTAGCAAGTGAAGGACGGGTAGTGGCAGTTGTAGACGCATCGCAGGCAGGTGAGGCATTGATGCAACTACAAGCGTTACCACAAGGACGAGATGCGGCAATTATTGGCAGTATTTCTGCTGGGAGCGAGCAAGTTATATTGGAAACTGATCTGGGTGGTGAGAGAATTCTTGAGGAGTTAGAAGACGATCCGCTACCTAGAATTTGCTAACTTATAAGTTTTGGAAAGGTTTTGATTCGTTAGAACAGAGATGGCAAGATGTCACTCTTTATGGCATAGAATAACTTAAATATTTTTTACAGATTTGTGGTGGGGAGTGTTGTTATGGAGTCATACGAACTTTCTAAACTTGAACTTCAGCTTGCTTCGGTGCTTGAACGACACAGGTATAAAGTAGAACAGATACTGCAGATTCTTATAGATGTGCAGGAGATTTATTATTTCATTCCAAAAGAGGCGGTAACTTATATTGCTCATCACCTCAGTATACCAAGAGTAAGTGTTGAAGGGGTGGCTGGTTTTTATTCATTCCTATCACTCAAACCTATGGGTGAATATCGTATCTTGTTTTCAGACAATATTACTGATCAAATGCTTGGAAAAGATCATCTAATACAGAATTTCTGTAAGAAACTGTGGTTGGAACCAGGCAAGGTGTCAGAAGACAATCTGCTGAGTGTAGATAGTACTTCTTGTACTGGTATGTGTGATCAGGGTCCAGCAGCTCTGGTTAATGGATGGCCGCTTACCAATTTAAATCAACAGCGGCTTGAGCTGATCGCAGATTTGATCCGTGATAAAAAACCTGTTTCTAACTGGCCTTCTATACTCTTTGAAGTGAAAGATAATATTCATCGTTTTGACATACTTTTAGGAAAGCCTTCCACAGCTGGAACTGCAATTAAAGCGACATTGGATAGAGGTGTGGATGCCACATTAAGAGAGATTGAAAAATCGAATCTAAGAGGGCGTGGTGGAGCAGGCTATTCTACTGCCAAGAAATGGTTTAGTTGTAGTTCTTCAGAAAGGTTGGGGCACTATGTTGTTTGCAATGCTGACGAAGGTGAGCCGGGCACTTTCAAAGATCGAGTACTTTTGAATAGCTATGCTGATTTAATGTTTGATGGCATGACTATCTGTGCAAAGTTAATTGGTGCAAAAAAGGGGTTTTTATATTTACGTGGTGAATATCGTTATTTACTAAAAGAATTGGAAGCAGTGCTGGCTCAAAGGCATACAGCAGGTTTATTGGGTGAAAATATCATGGGTGACCCTGGGTTTGATTTTGAAATAGAGATTCATCTTGGTGCGGGTGCATATATCTGTGGTGAGGAATCGGCATTGATCGAATCACTTGAAGGTAAGAAAGGACATCCGCGTAATCGACCTCCATTTCCGGCAACTCATGGTTATCTTGATCAGCCCACAGTAGTAGACAATGTGGAAACTTTTGCTTGTGTTACCAAGATTGTAGAACATGGAGGTACTTGGTTTGCAGGTTTGGGTACGGAACAGTCCAGTGGTAGCAAAATTCTCAGTATTTCTGGAGACTGTGCACGGCCAGGTATTTATGAATATCCATTTGGGGTTAGGTTGCATGAAATCCTTGATGACTGTGGTGCAAAAGATACATATGCGGTGCAAGTAAGTGGGCCTTCTGGGGAATTGGTTTCAAGTAAAGAATTTCAAAGGCGCATCTGCTTTGAAGATTTGCCTACTAGTGGGGCACTTATACTATTTAATCGTGAACGTGATTTGTTACAAGTAGCAAGGAATTCTGCTCATTTTTTTGCTCACGAAAGTTGTGGTTTCTGTACTCCGTGCCGTGTTGGTACTCAATTTCAGAAAAAGATCATAGATAAGCTAGCAATTGGTCATGGTACAGCATATGACCTGGATGAGTTGAAAAATATTGGGCATATCATGAGATCTATGAGTCACTGTGGGTTAGGGCATACAGCAGCAAATCAGGTGTTGGACGTACTAGAAAAATTTCCAGATGCCTATGAGAATAAAGTGAAGAAGCATGTTTTTGAACCGGCCTTTGATTTGGATGGAGCGCTTGAAAAGGCACGCAAAATTACTGGAAGGGATGATAAATGGGCGCACCTATCCTAATTATATTTTCAAAATTTGAAATTCTATAAATCATCAATATGAAAGAAGTTTTTTGAGCATTAAAAATAACTGGTCCTTCTGAAATGGAATATAGCAAATGGAGTTTTAATTTAATAGTCCAAACTGATGAATTAAGAGGTGTTAGTGAGTAATAGTATTACACTAGATGGTAAAGTTATTCCTTTCAAAGAAGGTCAAACCATAATGGATGCTTCTTTGGCTGCTGGCATTTATATTCCTCACTTATGCCACGACCCAGAATTCACTCCACACGGTAATTGTAAGCTATGTACCGTAAATGTTAATGGGCGTAATATGACTTCTTGTACTATGCCAGCAGACAACGGTATGGTAGTAGAAAATAATACGCCGGCAATTAATGATGATCGTAAGGCTTTGGTACAAATGTTATTCGTAGAAGGAAATCACACTTGCCCTTCTTGTGAAGTATCTGGTAATTGTAAACTGCAAGCGACAGCTTACTATCTAGAGATGTTGAGCCCACATTTTACACATTTATATCAACCTAGAGCGGTGGATGCGTCTCACTCGGAAATATTCCTTGATTTCAACCGATGTATATTATGTGAACTTTGTGTGCGTGCCAGCCGTGAGGTTGATGGTAAAAATGTGTTTGGAATTTCTGGGAGAGGTATTAGCTCTCGTTTAGTGGTGAACTCGGAAAGCGGGAAATTAAGGGATACAAATTTTGCCGTGACTGATAAAGCAGCCCATGTATGTCCTACTGGCGCAATTCTGATCAAACGTCAGGGTTATAGGACACCGATCGGTCATCGCATTTTTGATGAAAAGAAAATTGATGAAATAAAAATAGAACCAGACAATGAGCAAGCATAAAACAAAATTAGCAACCTGCTCTCTGGCAGGTTGTTTTGGGTGTCACATGTCTTTGCTGGATATTGATGAGAAACTGTTTCCACTCTTGGAGGAAATCGAATTCGACCGCACACCATTTACTGATATTAAACATTGTGGGCCATGTGATATCGGCATCGTAGAAGGTGGGGTAAGTAATTCTGAGAATGTTCATGTATTAAAAGAGTTTCGAAAACATTGTAAGGTGTTAGTTGCAACTGGTGCATGCGCAATTACAGGTGGTGTTCCCTCACTACGAAACAACATAGACCTGTGATTGCGCATGCACCAGT
>Ga0265309_10000085_pt1 | contig 29436 bp, 29 predicted proteins | sample Helome_FD_192492 | JGI IMG/M metagenome (GOLD analysis project Ga0265309, IMG submission 192492) | Marine sediment microbial communities from subtidal zone of North Sea - Hel_20160524 (Illumina Assembly) | ecosystem: Environmental > Aquatic > Marine > Subtidal zone > Sediment ...
CAGGGGGCCGCCTCGCGGTGCCTGTCCTCGAATGCGCGGATGGCGTCTGCATGCTGCAGGGTCAGGCCGATATCGTCGAGGCCGCGCAGCAGGCAGTCCTTGCGAAAGGAATCGATGTCGAAATCGATGGCGCCCTGGTCAGGTGTCACGATCTGCTGTGCCTGCAGGTCGACCGTCAGGGCGTAGCCGGGCGTCGCCGCGGTCGCCATGAACAGGGCCTCCACCGTGTCCGCCGGCAACACGACTGGCAGCACGCCGTTCTTGAAGCAGTTATTGAAAAAGATATCCGCAAACGACGGGGCAATAACCACGCGGAAGCCCTGATCCAGCAGTGCCCACACCGCGTGTTCCCGCGACGAGCCACAACCGAAGTTTTCCCGTCCCAGCAGGATAACCGCACCCCGGTAACGTGGCTGGTTCAGCACGAAATCGGGATTCAGCGGCCGCGCGCTGTTGTCCATGCCGGGTTCGCCGTGGTCGAGGTAGCGCCATTCGTCGAACAGGTTCGGGCCGAAGCCGCTGCGCTCGATCGATTTCAGGAACTGCTTCGGGATGATCGCATCGGTATCGACGTTGGGTCGATCAAGCGGCGCGGCCAGCCCGGTTACGGTGTCAAATTTTTCCATTGGCAAGCTTGCCGGACATCAGTCCAGCTCCTCGGCGGCGTTGGCAAAATGGCCTTTCACGGCGGCCACGGCGGCCATCACCGGGCTGACCAGGTGGGTGCGCCCGCCCTGCCCCTGGCGTCCCTCGAAATTCCTGTTGGAGGTTGACGCACAGCGGTCGCCCGGCTGCAGGCGGTCCGCGTTCATGGCGAGACACATCGAACAGCCCGGCTCGCGCCACTCGAAACCGGCCGCGGTAAACAGGGTATGCAGGCCTTCCGCCTCGGCCTGCTGCTTGACCAGGCCGGAGCCCGGCACCACCAGTGCCTGCTTGATGCCGGCATGTACCCGGCGTCCGCGAATGGCGCTGGCGGCCGCCCGCAGGTCCTCGATACGGGCATTGGTACAGGAGCCGATAAAAACATGGTCGGGCCGGATTGAGCTGATCGGCGTACCTGGCTGCAGGTCCATGTAGGCCAGCGCCCGGCGCATACCGTCACGTCTGACACTGTCCGGTTCATCGTCCGGGTCGGGCACCACCCCGTTGATGTCTGCAACCATCTCCGGTGAAGTACCCCAGGTGACCTGCGGTGCCAGCTGCGCCGCGTCCAGGCTAACCGTGCTGTCGAACGCGGCATCGGCATCACTGTGCAGGTCGGACCAGGCCGTCACCGCCCGTTCCCACAACTCGCCGGACGGGGCATACGGCCGCCCGGCCAGGTATTCGATCGTGGTGTCATCCACCGCGACCATGCCGGCGCGCGCACCGGCCTCGATCGCCATGTTGCAGACCGTCATGCGGCCTTCCATGCTGAGGGCCTGCAGGGTGCTGCCGGTGAATTCTATCGAGTAACCGGTACCGCCGGCGGTACCGATCCGCCCGATGATGGCCAGCACCAGGTCCTTGGCCGACACGCCGGGCGCCAGCGCACCCGCCACGCGGATTTGCAGGTTAGCGGTCTTTTTCAGGATCAGGCACTGCGTGGCCAGCACATGTTCCACGTCCGACGTGCCGATGCCGAAGGCCAGCGCACCGAACGCACCGTGCGTCGAGGTATGCGAATCGCCGCACACCACGGTCATCCCCGGCAGGGTGGCGCCCTGCTCGGGGCCGATGACATGCACAATGCCCTGGCGCGGATCGAGCATGGTAAATTCGGTGATGCCGTACTCGGCACAGTTCCGGTCCAGCGTCTCGATCTGCAGCCGCGATACCGGGTCCGCAATGCCGGCCGTGCGATCGGTCGTCGGCACGTTGTGGTCCGGCACCGCCAGGATCGAGCGGGTACGCCACGGCTGGCGGCCGGCGAGGCGCAGGCCTTCAAAGGCCTGTGGCGAGGTCACCTCGTGGACCAGGTGACGGTCGATATAGATCAGCGCCGTCCCGTCCTCGTCCTGGTGAACCAGGTGAGCATCCCACAGTTTGTCGTACAGGGTCTTGCCTGACATCAGCCACTACCGGTCATTCGAACAGGTGAAAATTAATTATATTGGGATATGCTGAATGAAGCTATCCACCGCCGCCGCTATCCGGTACGCCGCGGATGCCGAAATAAACCACGGCGGTCGCGACCAGGCTGATCGCCGCGGCCATCAGGTACATGGCCTGGGGACCGATCCCCGTCCACAGATAACCACTGACCAGGCTGCCGGCCGCACCCCCTGCGCCGAAACTGATACTGCTGTACAGCGCCTGCCCGCGCCCCTGGTGGGTCCCGGTGAACAGCATGTGGATCATGAAGATGGCAACGGCATGATACAGGCCGAAGCTGGCCGCATGCAGCGTCTGGGCGAACACCATGACGGCCGGGTAGTTGACAAAACCCGCTATCAGCAGCCAGCGCAGCAGGGTCAGGCAGACGGCCAGCAGCAACAGCCGGCGTGCACCGAAGCGTGGCAACAGCATCGGCATCAGCAGGAATACACCGATCTCAGCCACCACACCGAGCGCCCACAACTGGCCGACAAAGGCAGTCGAATAACCGGCATCCTCGAGATACAGGGTGTAAAAGGCGTAGTACGGTCCATGGCTGGCCTGCATCAGGAAACAGACCGTCAACAGCGACAGTACCAGCGGACGCCGCAGTACCTGCCGCAATGGCTGCTGGCGGCCCAGCGGCAGGTGTCCGGCTGCGGTCTCCGGTACGGCAATGCTGCTGATCCATATCAGCACAAACAGGGCCAGCACGATCGCAGGCAGCAGGCCGGTACCCCAGGCATCGAGCAGCGGACCCAGTAACGCGACCGTGATGATGAAACCGACCGAACCCCATAGCCGGATGCCGCTGTAGCGGTGCGTCTCGTTACCAAGGTGGGTCATGGTGGTTGCCTCGAACTGCGGCAACGCTGCGTTCCAGAAGAAACTGAAGGCCGTCATCACACCGGCCAGCCACCAGTAGCTGCTGCCGAGATAGACGCCGGCAAACGTAATCGCCGCCAGCAGCGAGGCCATGCGCACAATCGCCATGCGATGGCCGGTGTGATCGGCAATCCAGCCCCAGACATTGGGGGCCACGATCTTGGTGGCGAGCAGGATGGCGATCAGCTGGCCGATTTGCGTGACGTCGAATCCGAGCGTCTTCAGGTACAGACCCCAGTACGGGACCAGCGCGCCCAGTGCGGCAAAATAGAACAGGTAAAAACCGGACAGTCGCCAGTAGATCATGGCATCAGCAGGGCGCGGCAGTGAAGGTCCGGCGGTTCAGTCGGCGGCGCTGGGCGGTACCACGGGGGTCGCTGACACGACGTCCATGTTCTGCGCACGCTGGCGCAGCACGTGGTCCATGAGCACGATGGCCAGCATGGCCTCGGCGATCGGTGTCGCGCGGATGCCGACACACGGGTCATGGCGCCCGGTGGTGACGATCTCAACCGGCTTGCCTTCGAGGTCGATGGTCCGTCCCGGGATGCGAATGCTCGAGGTAGGCTTGAGGGCGATACTGGCGAGGATATCCTGGCCGCTGGAAATACCCCCCAGGACGCCGCCCGCGTGATTGCCGATGAAGCCCGCCGGCGTCAGTTCGTCCCGATGCTCGGTGCCTTTCTGCACCACGCTGTCGAAGCCCGCGCCGATCTCGACGCCCTTGACGGCATTGATGCTCATCAGGGCATGGGCAATCTCGGCGTCCAGTCGATCGAAGATCGGCTCGCCCAGACCCGGCGGCATGCCGCTGGCCACCACGTTGACACGGGCACCGATGGAATCACCTTCCTTGCGCAGCGCATCCATGTAGGCTTCCAGCTCACTCACCCGCTCCGGGTCCGGACAGAAAAAAGGATTTTGCCCGACTGCTGACCAGTCTTTCAGTTCCAGACTGATCGGTCCCAGTTGTGCCAGGTAACCACGAATCTGTATACCGTAGCGCTCGTCAAGATACTTGCGGGCGATCGCACCCGCCGCCACCCGCATGGCCGTCTCGCGGGCGGACGAGCGGCCGCCACCGCGATAGTCACGGAAGCCGTACTTTTGCTGGTAGGTATAGTCGGCATGCCCCGGACGGAAGCGGTCCATGATCTTCGTATAATCCCGGGAACGCTGGTCGGTATTGTGAATGATCATGCCGATCGGCGCGCCGGTGGTGCGGCCCTCGAACACGCCCGAAAGGATCTGCACTTCATCCGACTCGCGGCGCTGGGTGGTATGCCGCGACTTGCCGGGCTTGCGGCGGTCCAGGTCCCCCTGCAGGTCCGCCTCGGACAGTGCCAGCCCGGGCGGACAACCGTCGACGACACAGCCGAGCGCCGGCCCGTGACTCTCGCCAAAGCCGGTGACTGTGAACAATTTGCCGAAGGTATTCCCGGACATCCCGTTATTGTAACCATTACGGCCTGCTTGTTGCACCACCGGAGTCACTCGCCGCGCAAATGCAACACTGTGAGCGGCGTCGCCTTTTCACCCGGGGCCGGCTGCTAAAGGAGAACGCCATGCGACCGATAGGCTCCCTGTAGGCCTATTTACGAACAGGGAGATCCATTGTGTCACACTCGCTTGCAGCCAAAGGGAACCAGGTTGGCAATTTCCTCGGGCATCCGATAGCAGAAAAGATCACGACGCGCGACGGCACCTATGTATTCGATCGCATCGCGGAAAACATCGACGGCGAATTTCCGCTGAGCCAGCTGAGCAAGGACGAGCTGCTGATTCGGCCAGGACTGATATACCGGCCCGACAAGTAAGCAGGGACGAAATCAGTCCCCGTCGACATCCAGGCCCAGCAGGTGGGTCTGGTTGATGTCATAAAACATCCGTATACAAGGCAGGTCCGCTTCCGAGTGCTGCTTTACCACGCGCATCATGGGCAGGTCCCGGCGTCCAAACTGGTAGCTGCCATCGCGCATTGACTCGCGCATCGTGCGCAACTCCCGCAACAGCACCTCCACATATTCCAGGTTGGTATCGATCTCGTCGATGTCGAAATTCTTCGCCTCGATAATATCTTCCAGCTCGTCGATTGCCTGCTGCACCAGCGCGGCATACTGTTCACCGGTTTTTGGCCTGCTGCCCATTTTACCTACTCCCCGTCTCAATCGCCGGCAGCGCCGCGCCCGGCGGCCACCGCCTCGAACCCGGCACGGTGTTCGATCAGCTGCCCGTGATCAAGCAGCAATACCCCGTCACCGCCATGTTCAAATTCCAGCCATACAAAGGGTATCGAGGGATACCGTTCAATCAACATCTCCCTGGTGTAACCGACCTCGACGACCAGGATGCCGCCCGGATTGAGGAAATCCGCTGCATCGCGGAGGATCCTGACGACGCTATCCAGACCGTCGGCACCGGCCGCCAGACCGATACCGGGCTCGTGAAGAAACTCCGCTGCCAGGCCGGCGTACTCATCGAGCGGCACATACGGCGGATTCGCAACGATGATGTCGAAACGGTCCGGCCCGAGCCCGCTGAACAGGTCCGCCTCGACCAGCCGCACCTGCCCGCTCATATTATGCCGCCGGACATTGCCGGCGGCTACGGCCAGCGCCGCGGCCGAGATATCGGTCGCCGTGACCGTTGCGGCGGGAAACGCCCGGGCACAGGCGATGCCGATACAGCCGCTGCCGGTGCACAGGTCGAGTATGGCCCCCACCCTGTCAGGGTCGATCCAGGGCATAAAACGCGCTTCGATCAGCTCCGCGACGGGTGAGCGTGGCACCAGCACCCGTTCATCCACATAAAACGGCATCCCGGCAAACCAGGCCTCGTTGATCAGGTAGGCGGCCGGCTTGCGGGTCGACACCCGCGCCTGCAACAGCGCCCTGGCCCGCTCGAGGTCGCGCCTGTCGGGTACCGTGTCCAGGATGCTGTCAGGCTGGTCGTAACCGATATCCAGGGCATGCAGAACCAGCGCGGCGGATTCATCCAGGGCATTGTCGGTACCGTGTCCGTAAGCCAGTCCGTGCGCCTCGAACTGCCCGGCACCCCAGGCAATCAGGTCTCGTATGGTCATCGAATCACTCATCGATCCACCCGGGATGACCACCTGCAGGGTGAATTGGCGGCATGTCTGTGGAATAATCCCGGGCCATGCAACAGCGTCACTCCTTTATTCGCACCAAACTGATACCCGGCATCATTATCGGCGCACTGGCCATGGGCGCCGGCATATGGGCAGCCAGGCTGCTGACGAAGCACGTTTCCGGCACCGATCCGCTGGCCGCGACGCAGTTCCCGGCGGCGCGCCCGGTACAGGCATTCAGCCTGCTCGATCATAATGGCAATGTATTCGACAACGCGACGCTGGCCGGTCACTGGTCATTCCTGTTTTTCGGCTACACACATTGCCCGGACGTGTGCCCGACAACCATGTCGGTACTGAACAGCGTGGCCCGGCGCCTGCAGGATGCCGGTGAAAATATTCGCTTCGTCATGGTCACCGTCGATCCCGAACGCGACACCCCCGAGAAACTCGGGCAATTCGTCACCTACTTCAACGGCAATTTTCTCGGCGTTACCGGCAGCGAACCCGCCCTGCAGCAGCTGACCAAACAGCTGGGTATCATGTTCATGCGGGTCAATGATGCGGACAATGCGGCCGGTTACCTGGTCGACCACACCGCCAGCGTATTCCTGTTCGATCCGGACGGCAACTACCATGCAGTATTTTCACCGCCGCTGACCGCTGACGCCATGGCCGGCGATTTCAGCATGATGGCAAGGGCATACCGGTGAGTCATCTGCGATCACGCACCGGGTTACTGGTGGCCCTGCTGTGTGTGCTGATACCCGTTGTACCAGCCCGCGCAGAGATGAACCTCGTGGTCAGCGACGCCTGGATCCGCGAGGCACCGCCCGGCGCCACGGTACTCGCCGGTTACCTGAAGATCACCAACCGCGGCACGGCGCACGCGACCGTTTCCGGCGTCTCCGCGGCGGATTTCAGTTCCGTTGAAATCCACCGGACTGTCATTGAAAACGGCGTGGCGCGCATGCTGTCTGCCGGACCGCTTGAAATACCGGCCGGTGAGTCGTTTGTCCTCGAGCCGGGCGGTTACCACCTGATGCTGTTCAACCCGGTTCGGCCGCTGACCGCCGGGGACAGCGTCGAGCTGCTGATGCACGTCAGAGACGGGGCCTGCCTGGCCGTCGACGCGCCGGTGGCCCGCATGATCGTTGACCAGCACCCGTAATCCCGCTCAGGCATTCACCTCCACTGCATGTCACACACAGACACAAGTCTGCTGGACCATCTGAAGTCCTGGCCGCTGGTACTGCTGCCCCACCAGCTGCTGTCGCGGCTGGTCCGGCAGGCGACCCGCTGGCAGGCCTCCGGGTGGAAGAACTTCCTGATCAGGCGATTCATCCGCCTGTTCGATGTCGACATGTCAGAGGCTGAACGAACCGCGACCGACTATGCCGACTTCAACGCCTTCTTCACCCGCGCGCTTCGCGAGGGCACACGGCCGCTGCCGCCCGATCCGCATGCCATCGCCTGCCCGGTGGATGGCCGTGTCAGCGCCTGTGGCCGCATCGACGGGGACCGGATCCTGCAGGCCAAGGGACATGATTACTCACTGACCAGCCTGGTCGGTGGCGATGACGGGCATGCCGCCCGCTTCGCCAACGGGCAGTTTGCGACCCTGTACCTGGCGCCGCGCGACTATCACCGCATCCATATGCCCTGCACCGGCCGCCTTGCGGAAACCGTCTATGTGCCGGGCCGGCTCTACAGCGTTGCCCCGCATACGACCCGGGCGATCGAGCGCCTGTTCACGCGCAACGAACGGCTGGTGGCATTTTTCGACACCGACAGCGGCCCCATGGCCGTGGTCCTGGTCGGCGCTATTTTCGTCTCCTGCATGGAGACCGTCTGGGACGGCATCGTCAATCCGCACCTGGGTATGCAGCGGAGTCATCACGACTTCACCGCTGACGGACAGCAGCCCCGTGAACTGCCACGCGGGGCCGAGCTGGGCCGCTTCAACATGGGCTCGACGGTCATCCTGCTGTTCGGTCCCGGCCAGGCACAATGGAGCGATACGCTGAAGCCCGGCGGGGCCGTCAGGATGGGCCGGGAGATCGGCACCCTGCAGGCGGAAAATTCCGCCTGAGGCGTTAACCAAATCCGCGGACCCGCGTTAACTGTAATCGAGTTAACAAATATGGAGCCGCACCATGAAGATTCGATCCCTGATTACCCCGGCCCTGCTGGCCGCCGCCCTGAGCCTCGGCATGACTGCCCCGGCCAGTGCGCATAGTGGAAAATTATCCACCCACTATACCAGCGGTGGTTACGATTATCCGTATTACTCTGACCACGGTTACTACTACAAACACCGTGATCACCGGCGTCACCACAAGCACCGCAAGCACTACAAGCACCATGGTAGACACTACTGGAAAAACCTGAGACGCCACCACGGCCGTCATGACGACCATGACCGGCATAAAGGACATGGCAAGCACAACCGCCATTACGACCGGCATGACGGAGACCGTCATCACGGCAAGCATGACGGAAACCGCAAACACGGCGGTGACCGCCATGACTCGCATCATCGGGTAGGAAACAACCATGACAGAAACCGGCACAACACCCGTTCCCGGAGTGGCCTGGGTTATACTGGACGTCTGTAACCGTCCAATCCCCCCGCAGGGCGACCGTGATGCGGTCGTCCCTGCGGGCCAGTCAACGGGTACCACTTTGGAACCGGACAAGCGCAATCAGCAGCAGCTGGAAAGTTTCTTTGTCGCGCACGAGGAAAAGGCCTTTTATGTGGCCTACGCCGCCCTCTGGGACCGGGAGGCTGCGCTGGACGCCGTACAGGACAGCATGCTGCGGATGGTCGAGTATTACCGCGACAAGCCGGAACAGGACTGGCCCGCGCTGTTCCGCACTGTGCTGAACAGCAAGATCAACGATATCCGTCGCCGCCGCATGATCGAGCAGGGCAAGCACAAGCTGGTATCGCTGACCGGGCTGTTCAGGCAGAAGGACGACAGCCAGGCAACCGCGGAGTACGAGTTGCCGGATGCCGAACGAACAGACGGCATTACTGCCCCCGAGGTCGAGTACGTCGCCAGCGAAATCAGGGGGAAGGTCGCCGACGCGATGCTGGCGCTGCCGGAGCGCCAGCGCCAGGTCTTCATTCTCCGCGAATGGCGCGGCCTGAGCATTCGGGAAACCGCCCAGACACTGGGATGCTCGGAAAACAGTATCAAGCAACACCATTTCAGGGCGATGAGAGCATTGAGAAAACAACTGGCGGAGGTGTGGACCCATGCACAACCAACGACATCCTGACACCGAACAACTGGACCGTTTGCGCGCCGGATTGCTGGACGACCGGCCCGAGGAAAAAGCCGCCATCGAGCAACACCTGGCCGGCTGCGAAGACTGTCGTACACACACCGGTATCTGGCAACAGCTGGACCCGAATGCGCTGGGACCGCAGGTAGACACCGGCAGAATCGGCAGTGCGCTGCAGACAGCACGCCGGCAGGCACTGGCAGGCGGCGGCAGCGCAAATGAACGTCGCCGATCGCTGCTGCCCTATGCGGCGGCCGCAACCCTGGTGCTGGCCGTCACCGTGGGCCTCTGGACAACCCGGCCCGGCATTGATACAACGAACATGGTGGCCGAAACCCAGACGGTGCCGGACATCTACGAAGACCTTGATTTCTACCTGTGGCTGGCCAACCAGAATGAGAGCGAGACCGACAACGGCAGTACCTGACATGAACTTCCGGACCCTGATGATTGCCCTGCTGTTGAGCTGCCTGGCCGGCACCGCGCCTGCCCTGGCCGACAACGGAATTCCCTGGCAGAACCTCAGCAATGGCGAGCAGGAAGTCCTGAAAAAGCATCGCAAAAGCTGGTCCAGGCTCGACCGGAACGAACAGTCACGTCTCAGGAAGGGCGCGCGCAATTACCTGGAGCTGCCGCCCGACAAGCGCGAGGCGGTCAGGCGCAAGCGCGATGAATACAAGAACATGACACCCAGGGAACGCGAGCGCCTGCGCAAAAAATACTCTCGCCAGAAGCGCTAGCACTACCCACCGTGCACGTGACAGCGGCACGCATTCCGGCCGCTGGTCAACTCTGTTATGCTTCGCAGCCGTTCATAACCGCCAGTCAGCCGGAACACCCGTATGCATCCCATGTTGAATATCGCCGTGCGTGCCGCGCGCAGCGCCGGAAACGTCATCAGCCGCAGCATGGTGAGACTGGACAGCATTTCCGTTCAGGTGAAAGAGCGCAACGATTTCGTTACCGAGGTCGACCGGGATGCCGAGAACGTAATCATCGGCATACTGCGCAAGGCCTACCCGGACCACGCGATCCTCGCTGAGGAAAGCGGACAGACCAGCGGTGATGACTTCCAGTGGATTATTGACCCGCTGGACGGCACCACCAACTTCCTGCACGGGTTCCCGCAGTTTGCCGTGTCGATTGCACTCCGGCACAAGGGCCGGCTCGAACAGGCCGTCGTCTACGACCCGCTCAGCCAGGAGCTGTTCACCGCCACGCGCGGCGACGGCGCCATGCTCAACGACCGGCGCATCCGCGTGAGCAACCGCGCCGGCCTGGAGGGCGCGCTGCTCGGTACCGGCTTTCCGTTCAAGGCCCAGCACCACCTGGACACCTACCTGGACATGTTCCGTGCCCTGTTTCCGCAAACGGCCGGCATTCGCCGCGCCGGCGCCGCCGCACTCGACCTGGCCTACGTGGCCGCCGGCCGACTGGACGGTTTCTGGGAGATCGGCCTCAGCACCTGGGATATGGCAGCCGGGGTGCTGCTTATCCAGGAGGCCGGCGGCCTGTCCAGCGACTTCAGCGGCGGCCACAACCACCTCGAAAGCGGCAACCTGGTTGCCGGCAATCCCAAGGTCTTTGCAGAGATTCTCAAGACCATCAGGCCGCACGTCACGCCCGAACTGGCCAACTGACCAGCCCGCCGGAGCCGGGCGCCCCGCTCAAGGCGCCATGACGCTTGTCGATACGCTTCCTGTAGACAGTCAATTCAGGGGGTGCTCGCATGCCGAACAAAACCGGTCGCCGCATCATTGGCTCCGCGCTTGAATCGATCATGCAGGATGTATTGCGGGGCATGCAGGACTTCACCAGCGAGGCCTGCATCGACGGCGATACCGCAAGCATGGAAATTGTTGCCGTGGAAAGGCCCGAACGGGGCCTGGCTGACTGCGCAGACATCATCCCGTTTCCGGGCAAACCCGGCAGTTGACGGCCGCCGGCCGTGCGGCCTCAGGGCCCGGCGCGATCGGTGTCGTTATCCCCGCTACGCACAACCGGCATCAGATCCGACTTGCTGACACCCAGCGCCAGGGCCGTGGTGCTGGCAACAAAAATCGACGAGTAGGTACCGATCACCACACCGATGATGAGTGCCAGCGAGAAAGCGTGAATGACCTTGCCGCCGAACACAAACAGCGACATCAGTACCAGCAGGGTGGTAACCGATGTCATCAAGGTACGGGAGATGGTCTGGTTGATCGACATATTCATGATACCGATCGGCGAGCTCTTGCGTACCTTGCGGAAATTCTCCCGTATCCTGTCAAACACCACGATGGTGTCGTTGAGCGAGTAGCCGATCACGGCCAGTAACGCGGCCAGTACCGTCAGGTCGAAATCAAACTGGAAAAACGAAAAGAATCCCATGGTGATGGTGACGTCGTGCACCAGCGCGATCACAGCGCCCGGTGCGAACCGCCACTGGAAACGCACGACGATATAGATGAGGATGCCGATCAGCGCATAGATCATCGCCAGCCCACCCTGCTCCGTCAGTTCCTCGCCGACCTGTGGACCGACAAACTCCACGCGCCGCATATCGACGGCAGCCTGCTGTTTTTTCAGCGCCGCCAGCACATCCTCGCTGATCTGTGCACTCTCCTTGCCGGCGCGCGGCGGGATCCTGATCAGTATCTCGCTGGAAGCGCCGAAGTGCTGTACCTGTACCTGCTCATAGCGGGCGGCAGCAAGCGCGCTGCGCACATCTGCCAGATCGACCGACTGCGGATAACCGACCTCGACCAGGGTCCCCCCGGTGAAGTCGATGCCGAAATCGAGACCGCGCGTTGCCAGCGAGGCAATCGAGGCGATCACAAGAATGGAGGACAGGACCAGGGCAATGTAGCGCTTGCCCATGAAATCGATAGCCAGTTTGCCTTTTGAGAACCGCATAGTCTGTTCCTTCACATGCTCAGATCATGAGTTGTGCAGCACGCCGGCGGCCACCGTATACCAGGTTGATGACGGCGCGTGTGCCGAAGATCGCGGTGAACATCGAGGTCAGGATCCCGATCGACAGCGTGACTGCAAATCCCTTGACCGGACCGGTGCCAAAACTGAGCAGCACGATCGCCGCGATCAGCGTGGTGATATTGGCATCCGCAATGGTCGACAGGGCCTTTTCGTAGCCGGCCTGGATGCTGGCCTGCGGACTGTTGCCGTTGCGCAGTTCCTCGCGGATACGCTCGAAGATGAGTACGTTGGCATCGACCGCCATACCGACGGTCAGCACGATACCGGCGATACCCGGCAGGGTCAGGGTGGCCTGCAGCATCGACAGGATCGCCACGATCAGCACCAGGTTCAGCGTCAGGGCAAGATCGGCAACCAGACCGAACACCCGGTAGTAAAGGGCCATGAAGACCAGCACGACGCAGAAGCCGATCATGACCGAATTGAAGCCCTGCCGGATATTGTCCTTGCCGAGGCTGGGACCGACGGTACGCTCCTCGACGATCTCGATCGGCGCGGCCAGTGCGCCGGAGCGCAGGATCAGTGCCAGTTCCTGGGCCTCGCGCGAACTATCCAGCCCGGTGGTCTGGAAGCGGCTGCTGAATACGTCGCGAATGGTCGCGACACTGACAACCTCTTCCACCTTGACCGGACGCTTGACCGGCTCGCCGTCGACAATCCTCGTTTCACTCCGGTTCTCGATAAACACCACCGCCATGGGCTTGCCCACACTCTCCTTGGTGAACCTGAGCATCGAACGCGCGCCCTTCGCATCCAGGGTCACCGACACCATCGGCGAACCGCTCATGGAATCGAAACCGGAGCGTGCATTGACGATCTGGTCACCGGTCGCGATCACGGATTTTTTCAGCAGCACATGGCCACCCTTGCGCTCACGGTAAAGTCGGGAACCGGCCGGCACCTTGCCGGCAATGGCGCGCTCCAGGTCATGCTCGATATCGACCGCACGGTACTCGAGCGTGGCAGTCGCGCCGAGAATGCGCTTTGCCTGGCCCGGATCCTGTACGCCCGGCAGTTGCACCACGATACGGCTGGCACCCTGTTGCTGGATGACCGGCTCGGCCACACCCAGTTCATTGACCCGGTTGCGCAGGGTCAGGATATTCTGCTGCAGGGCGAACTGCTGTGTTTCGCGCGTTTCCTGTTCGCTCGGGCGGGTGGTGAATTCCGGCTTGCCGGTCGTCTCCGCCGACTCGGTCACCAGTGTAGGGAAATTCTTGCGCAGCAGGGATTCGGCCCTGGCGCGGTCTTCCTCGCTGCGAAATACGACCCGCACACCCGCCTGTTCTGCCCGCAGCAAGGCATAGCGGATCTTCTCCTCGCGCAACAACGTACGGATTTCACTGGTGTAGCGCTCGATCGCCTGCTTGCCGGCTGCCTGCATGTCGACTTCCATCAGGAAATGCACACCGCCGCGCAGGTCCAGGCCGAGATACATCGGCAAGGCATTGAATGACCTCAACCACGCCGGTGTGGCCGGGGCGAGATTGAAGGCCACAACATAATCATTGCCAAGTGCCGCCTTGACGTAGTCCGCGGCCTTCAGCTGCGTCTCGGTGTCCTGGAAGCGCACCAGTATTCTCCCTTCGCCTCGCTCCAGAAGTTTGATCCCGATACCGGCATCACCCAGCACACGCGCCACAGTGGCCGACACGGTGTCGTCGACTTCGGCCTGCCGCACGCCGGATATCTGCAGTGCAGGATCCTCGCCATACAGATTCGGCAAGGCATAGATACAGCCGACCACGATCACCGTGATCAGCAATATGTGTTTCCAGAGTGGATAGCGATTCATTACCGGTATGTCCCTGACGGGGATCAGCCCCCCTTGATGGTGCCCTTGGGCATCAGGTTAGCGACGGCCTGGCGCTGAATCTTGACGGTCACGCCTTCCGCAACATCCACTTCGACGAAACTCTCGTCCACCTTGCTGATCTTGCCAAGCATGCCGCCGTTGGTGACGACCTCGTCGCCCTTGGCCAGGGCCGCCACCATCTGGCGATGCTCTTTCGCCTTCTTGCTCTGCGGCCGTATCAGCAGGAAATAAAAAACGACAAAGATGACGATCAGGGGCAGAAAGCCCATTAGCGCATCGCCCTGCGACTCTGGTGACGCGGCCATTGCATCCGATATAAAGAAATTCATGATTTTTCCCTCGTTCCCGCCTGTCCGTGCCCGTGCCGGACCCGTTCGAAGCGCGGTATTATGGCACAGCAGTGCGCTGCCGGTAAAAGTCCTCGCGGAAGGCCGAAATAGACCGGTTTTCAATCGCCTGCCGCAGGCCGGCCATCAGGTCCTGATAATAGGTCAGATTATGGATGGTGTTGAGGCGCGCGCCGAGCATCTCGTTACACTTGTCGAGGTGATGCAGATAGGCCCGGCTGTAGTTGCAGCAGGTATAACAACGGCATGACGGGTCCAGCGGCCCGGTGTCCGTGCGATGGACGCTGTTGCGGATGCGGACCACGCCGCCGTGGACGAACAGGTGCCCGTTGCGCGCATTGCGCGTCGGCATGACGCAGTCGAACATGTCGATGCCTGCGCAAACGGCCTCGACAATATCCTCCGGCGTCCCGACACCCATGAGGTAGCGCGGCGCTGCCGCCGGCATCTGCGGAAGCAGCTGCCCGAGTATCATCTCGCGTTCCGCGCGCGTCTCGCCCACCGACAGGCCGCCGATCGCGTAACCGTCGAAGCCGATCTCGCTCAGGCCGGCGAGTGACTCCGCACGCAGGTCGGGGTACATGCCACCCTGCACGATACCGAACAGCGCGGCCGGATTGTCGCCATGCGCGGCGCGGCTGCGCCTGGCCCAGCGCAGCGACAGCTGCATCGATGCGCGCGCCTCGTCTGCCGTGGCGGGATACGGCGTGCATTCGTCGAATACCATGACGACGTCCGCACCCAGCGCCCGCTGCACCTGCATCGATTCCTCGGGCCCCAGGAATACCCGGTCGCCGTTGAGCGGTGAACTGAAAGTCACGCCCTGTTCCGTAATAGTGCGCAAATCACCCAGGCTGAACACCTGGAAGCCGCCGGAATCTGTCAGGATCGGGCCGTGCCAGTGCATGAAATCGTGCAGGGTGCCGTGCTGCCGGATGATCTCCGTGCCCGGCCGCAGCAGCAGGTGAAAGGTATTGCCCAGGATAATCCCGGCACCGCTCTGCCTGACCTCTTCCGGGGTCATTGCCTTGACCGTGCCGTAGGTGCCGACCGGCATGAAGGCGGGCGTCTGCACCGCGCCACGCTCGAACGACAGCGTGGCGCGGCGTGCCGGTCCGTCGGTATGGGTGCAGGAGAATTTTATGACTGCCCACCGGTTTCGGCGACGGGCTGCTGCGAGGTGACGAACATCGCATCACCGTAGCTATAAAAGCGGTAACCCTGCCGGATGGCATGCCGGTAGGCCTCCAGCGTCAGCTCGTAGCCGGCAAAGGCACAGACCAGCATCAGCAGCGTCGATTCCGGCAGGTGAAAGTTGGTCAGCAGCGCATCGACCGCCCGAAACCGGTAACCAGGCGTGATAAACAGGTCGGTTTCGCCCGCGCCGGCCTGTACGCGGTCCCCGCGAAACGATGCCTCCAGGGTACGCACGACCGTGGTACCCACCGCAATCACGCGCCCGCCACGCGCACGCGCAGCCGCGATGTGTTCAGCGGCCTCCTCACTGACCTCGTAACGCTCGAAATGCATCACATGATCCTCGAGGCGCTCTGAGCGCACCGGCTGGAACGTACCGGCACCCACATGCAGCGTAACGAACACGGTGTCGACGCCCCGTTCCCGGATCGCCTGCAGCATGTTCTCATCGAAATGCAGACCTGCCGTGGGCGCCGCAATCGCGCCGGGCGCGCGCGCGTAGACCGTCTGGTAACGCTCATGGTCCTGCTGATCATCGACGCGCCGGATATAGGGCGGCAACGGTACATGGCCGCAACGCTCGAGCAGCGCCGGCACGCCCTCGTCCCCGTGAAACCGGAGCAGGAACAGGTCGCCGGTCCGGCCGGTCACTTCCGCTACAATATCGCCCTCGAGCTGCAGGCGTGTTCCGGGGACGGGCGACTTGCTTGCCCGGATGTGCGCCATTACCTGTTGCGGACCGGTAATCCGCTCGACCAGCACCTCGACCTTGCCGCCGGATGCCTTGTTGCCCGTCAACCGGGCAGGTATGACGCGTGTATCGTTCAAGACCAGCAGGTCTCCGGGATCGAGCAGACCGGGAAACTCCCGAAAGACACAGTCATCGAGTTGCCCGCTGCCGGGATCGATGCACAGCAGCCGGCTGTCGCCGCGTTGCTCACCGGGATTCTGTGCAATCTGTTCAGGGGGAAGGTCAAAATGAAAATCACGGCGTCGCATGGCGTCGGCATGGTAGCACACGCCCTGCCTGCACCGTCTTGCCCGCGGCACGCGAACCTTTATACTAGGCCCCGGTTACCGCTGCCGAGGTGGTGAAACTGGTAGACGCACTGGACTCAAAATCCAGCGGGGGCAACTCCATGCGGGTTCGATTCCCGCCCTCGGCACCATTCAACTCACCGGGGCCGGGTGTCCTGACAGCGGCAAGATTAACTGCCGGCGGGCACCAGCCAGGCGACCGCCAGTACGGCGAGCATTACAGTCAGGACCAGTGTTCCCAGACGATAGGTGCGGACCCTGGCGGGCTTGATTGATTCGCTTGCGGCAAAGAAATACCGGGCCAGTGACAGTCCGCCTTCCTCGACGCGGCGGTCACCGCCGGCGCGACGCTCGCTTGCGGGCATTCTCTCGATAACCGGGGCGGCAGTGCGGCGGTCAGGCTTGCGCTCGTCAACCTGCATACGCGCAATAATGAGTCGCTGGTAATCCTCCCAGCTCGACAGCTGCTTCAATTCCGGCGGCAGCATGGCGGCTACTGTTTTTGCATTGTGCCAGGTTTTTCTGTCTTCGCTCACATCGTCATCGAGACTGATGCGACCGAGTAATATGTAGCGGCTTACCTCCGAGGCGGAGAACGGCCCGCGGACCACACCGTCGCGGCGCGCGTACCAGCATCTTGCAGACTTCCGTTGTTCCATTGCAGACGCTCCGGCCTCGCTGACACTCAGTCGGTCAGCCATTCACCCATGCGGGCACGCAGGCGGATCAGGGCCTGCCCGTGTATCTGGCACACACGTGATTCGCTGACACCGAGAATCTCGCCGATCTCGCGCAGATTGAGTTCCTCGTCATAGTAAAGGGCCATCACCAGGCGCTCGCGTTCCGGCAATCCCTTGATTTCCTCGGCGAGTCCCTGTTTGAAGTCACTCTTCTGCAACGTTTCCAGCGGCTGGTTCGGCTGGCGATTGGATTGCGGATAACCTTCATCCCCCAGTGTTCCCGGGTCCTCGAAACTGAAAATCCGGCAACCGGTCGAGTCCTGCAGAATCTTGTGGTAGTCGTCCAGGCTCAGACCCATTTCTTCCGCAACCTCGACATCACGTGCATCGCGACCGACCGCGTTCTCGATCTTGCGCACTGCCTCGGCGACCTCGCGAGCCTTGCGATGCACCGAGCGCGGTGTCCAGTCGGTACGGCGGATCTCGTCGAGCATCGCGCCGCGTATGCGGATGCCGGCATAGGTCTCGAAGCTGGCACCCTGTTCCGGGTCAAATTTTCTCGATGCCTCGATCAGGCCGATCATGCCGGCCTGGATGAGATCGTCTGCCTGCACACTGGCCGGCAAGCGGCTCATCAGGTGATAGGCTATTCGTTTGACCAGTGGTTCATGCAGCACCACCAGCTCATTACTGTCACTGTATTCACCGCCTGTCTTGACTGCATTGGCTTTCATGACGAAACCTCCTTCCCGCTGTTTTCGTTCTGGATCAAGCGTTCGACAAAAAACTCTACATGCCCGCCTGCCTGTATCGGCTGCGGCCACGACATTACCTGTCTGGCAAGATTCGCCAGTGCCATCGCTGCGCGACTGCGTGGAAAAGCGCTGACGACAGGCGTGCGACCGGCTATCGCCTCGAGCAAATGCTGGTCGCGCGGTATATATCCGGCATAGGAAAGTACCTGACGGTGATCGTCGGCGAGCGTGGCTACGATCTTCCTGAAAACCACTTTGCCCTCGCGTGCACCAACCACCATGTTTGCCAGGATGCGAAACCGGTGAATGCCGTAATCTGCTGACAACATCTCGATCTGCGCAATACTGTCGCGGATCGATGCCGGCTCGTTGCAAACCACGACGATGATTTCGGTGGCTGCGCGGCAGAAACTTGCAACACACTCCGAGATGCCCGTCGCGGTATCGACGATCAGTGTATCCAGGGGTCGATCAAGGTCACTGAAGGCACGCACCAGTCCGGCGCATTCGCGGGTGCCCAGTTGTGCAAGCTGACGCACGCCGGAAGCGGCTGGTACCACCATCAGTCCGTCCGCTGTTGTCATGATGATCTGTTCCAGCCGGCACTCCCCGTTCACCACGTCGAACAGTGTCCGTTGCGGCGACAGACCCAGCAGGACGTCCACGTTCGCCATTCCCAGGTCTGCATCGAGCAACATGGTCCTGCGCCCGTTGCGCACCAGGCCATGCGCCAGGTTGACAGAGATACTGGTCTTGCCCGTACCGCCCTTGCCGCCGGTGACCGCAATCACCTGGACCGGTTCGCGGCGGCTGTCGTCTGCCGGCGCGGAGGACAGATCGAGCTTTACATCAGCAAGCTGCATATCGAGTACCGCGGCTCATGTGGTGAAACTGTCTGTAATCCATCTATGACTGTCCTGTGGTGCTGGCAGGTGGGCGTCTGCAATGTGATTTAGCAACTTGCATACCAACCCGTCTGGCAACGAGGGTTTGCGCCCAACAGGACTACAACTTATTGTTTTAATTGATGATGATAAGTTTACCGAGGATTCGGCAGACGAACGGACTTACGTCACAATTTTGACAATTTGCGGTTGCCGACAGGTAATTGACTGATGTGGAGCGGTTTGGGAGACCTACCGGTCTGGCGTGCAGGGGTATCAGGACTGTCTGGCAGCTTGCCCCAGCAGTGAGGAGAAATGATCATCCGGCAGCGGTTTGCTGATGTGGAAGCCCTGTGCGATATCGCAGCCGAGCCGGTCCAGCGCTTCCATGGTCATGCTGTTTTCGACGCCCTCCGCCACCACCTTGAAACCGAGATTATGGCCAAGGTCGATGATGGAACGGACTATCGCGATATCCTGCCGGTCGAAGGCGACGTCGGTGACAAACGACTGATCGATCTTGAGGGTGTCGATCGGCAACTGCTTCAGGTAGGAAAGTGATGAATAACCGGTACCGAAATCGTCGATAGCGATGGTGACGCCGGCCTCGCTCAGGCTGGACAGCAGTTCCGTGGCGCGATCGATATCCTGCATCAGGGTCGCTTCGGTAATCTCGATCACCAGCCGGTCGCCCTCCACGGCGGCCTCCTGCAGGGCCCAGTGGATTCTCTCGAGGAGACGCGGATTCTGGAAAGAACGTGCCGAGACATTCACGGAGACAGGGATCGCAGCGCCCTGGAACGACCACTGCCGGCACTGTTTCAGCGCGGTAACCAGCACCCAGTTGGTTATCGGCGTGATCAACCCGAGCTGTTCCGCGACCGGGATAATGCGTTCCGGCATCACGATACCCTCCACCGGATGCTGCCAGCGCAGCAACGCCTCGGCGCCGGTAATCCGGTCCGTATCCAGGGAAATCTGCGGCTGATAGAGCAGCTCGAACTCATTATTGTCGAGTGCCGAGCGGATCTGCCCGGAATAGCGCAGCTGCTCTGCCGGGCTGACATCATTGACCGGATCGAAATACTGGTAAGGCAGGCTGTTCCGCTTGGCCCGCTGCATGGCACTCTCGGCATTTGCCAGCAACGCCTCCTCGTTGCCGCCATCATCGGGAAAACAGGCGATGCCGAGTGTCAAACTGACGCAAAGCTGCTTGTCCTTGTACGCAAAGGGCAAGTCGAACTTGTCCATTATTTCGTTGATAATCCGTTCGGCGGCCTCGCGTGCATTGTTGACCGGTTGCAGCAGGATACCGAAACGGTCTCCGCCCAGCCGCGCCAGCGAGTCCGATTCACGCACCGTGGAATGCAACCGTGACGCCACATCACACAGCAGGATGTCGCCGACGTCCCTGCCGAGGGTGTCGTTGTACATCTTGAACTGGTTGATATCGAGAGAGATCACGACCACCTGTGAGCCGGGCACCCGTCTCGAAGCGGCCAGTGCCATTGTCAGGTGGTCCGACCACAGGGAACGGTTGGGCAGGCCTGTCAGCCGGTCCGTTGTTGCCAGCGATTGCAGTTGCTCACGCTCACTGATCAGGTTCTGGACATCCTCCAGTATGCAGTGCACCGTAGCGGGCCGGCCCGAGTGGCCGGTCTCCGGATAAAGCGACACCCGGTACCAGCGTTCATGATCGCCGGCAAGCGCGATGCGCACATCGGCCCTGGTCCGCTTGCCGCTGACCGCATCCTGCCAGGCGGTCAGCAACAACTGGCGGTCCTCTTCATGCGTATCACCGATGCACGGCAGCGGTGAGATCATGCCCTCTCCGTAAAGCAGGTGCAGCGTATAATTGGCATAGACGAGGCTGTTGGCGTCGATATCGACGCTCCACATCAAATGCGGGACACCCGCCAGCATATCCTCCACACGGCCAAGGCGGCCGGTTATATGTTCGAGTTCCCGGCGGTCATTGTCGTGCGCCTGCATCCAGTAGCCTTCCAGCGTGATACCCATTTCCCGCAACAACAGGCGCGTCAGCAGTGTGTCCAGTGCAATACGGTCAGCCGGATGCATCTCCATTCCGGACAGCATGGTGTGCATGTAATCGATGAGCAGGTTATAGGCGCCAATCAGCCAGACCGGCCTGAAATTTCGCTGCTGATACCGGCGACCGGCCGACAGCAACTCATCCTCGCGCTGCCCGCCGATGTCGCCGGCGATACTGGCCAGCAGGTTTGCGAGCTCGGTACGCGCGAATTGGCCGACATCGCCGCCTTCATCCTCATAGGCATAAAGGACTTCCGCGATACCCGGATTATCGAAGAGATAGTTGTAGAAAACTTCGGCAAAACCCGCGGTACAGGCGAGCAGTTCATCGCGGTATTTCCTGACTACCGCGAGCTCCTCGCCCGACAGACGCAGAACATATTTATAGTCGCGTGAATGATAATGTGACCCGGCGCGGACTTGCAGGCAATCACCGGCCTCCCCCCTCCGCTTTGTGTTTTTTTCAGTCATTATATTTTTTTGCTTTATTTTGCAGGCAGCACAGGCGAGCGCTGCGTAGTGCAACCGCATGCTAAACAGCAAACAACATAAACCACCCGGGCAGCCCGGTCAGGCCTTCAGGTCAGACAAACACTCGCGATTTCCCGGACAACAATAGACGTTGTTATTAAATTTATATACTTGCTGTTAGGGCGGAATCTAGCACAGCCCGCCCGGCAAATAAAGGCCGGGCAGACGTGGAAAAAATGGCGCTTGAGATGGGGCTGCGCGCTGCAGCGCGAGGGTCAAGACTGACGCTGCATGCCGTACTTGCGCAACTTCTCGACCAGGGTTGTACGGCGCATACCGAGCCGCTTGGCGGCATGTGCCACGACGCCGCCGGTATCGGCCAGGGCCTGCTTGATATAACTCACCTCAAGCAGGCTGAGGTGTTCTTTCAGGTTCATGCCATCACGCGGCAAGCGCGGATCGAGATCGTGTGATGTGACGGGTGTTCCGATCAGGGCATCAGCCACCTGTTCCGGCAGTTCATTGTCGTGCCCGGGATCGTGCTGACGAAACTTCTCCGGCAGATCGCTGGCATCGACCACCCCGTATGGATGCAGGATTGCCAACCGCTCGATCAGGTTCGCCAGCTCCCTGACATTGCCGGGGAAGTTGTACTGGCACAGTGAGTAAATCGCGCCCGGGGAGAGCCGGACGGAACCGCGTTTCTCGTACTCGATGCGACGCACCAGTTCGTTGACGAGCAGCGGGATATCCTCCACGCGGTTTGCCAGCGAAGGCATCTCGATCGGAAATACGTTCAGGCGATAAAAAAGATCTTCGCGAAATTCGCCCTGTACGATCGCTTCCTCGAGATTCCTGTGGGTGGCTGCAATGATGCGGACATCCGAGGTAATACTCTTGTTCGAGCCGACGCGCTCGAAGGTGCGTTCCTGCAGGACGCGCAGTATCTTCACCTGCATCTGCAGGCTCATGTCGCCGATCTCGTCGAGGAACAGTGTGCCGCCCTCCGCCATTTCGAAGCGGCCCTGGCGATCGTTGATTGCCCCGGTAAAGGCGCCCTTGCGGTGTCCGAACAGCTCCGACTCAAGCAGGTCACCCGGAATTGCACCGCAGTTGACCGGAACAAACGGCTTGTCACGACGCGATGAGTAGTAATGCAGATTCCTGGCAACAACTTCCTTGCCGGTCCCTGACTCACCCAGTATCAGGACATTCGCATCGCTGTCAGCCACCTGCTGGATAAGTTTGCGGACATTCTGAATGGCCCGGCTGCTGCCTACCAGGCTGCGAAACAGGTCGACCGGCCGCGCTTCTGACGGCGACGCCCGGTGAGACTCGGTATAGATTTCCGCCTGGTGCAGCGCGCTGGTCAGCTGGGTGTAATTCGGCGGCAACTCCAGCCGTCCCAGGATGCACGAACCCGAATCAATGGTGACCGTGGGTTCCTTGCCCTTGTCACTCAGCAGATATACGGGCAAGTGCTCATCAAACTGGTGGATCTCGGTGAGAATGGCAGACAGCTGTTTACCTGAATTGCACGAGCCCAGCATGACGGCCTGCAGCTGTTCCTTATCGTCAACGGCTTCCTTCCAGCGGTCGACATCCTTCACCAGCACCGGGCTGGAGCCGATGAAATTCAGCACGGACTGCAGTTCCTTGCCGATAGTGGGATCAGACTCTAAAACCAGGACCCTGAATTCTGTTTGCATTCGCATTCCCGAACGAGTGGATGTGCCCCGGCTTCAGTACAAGCGGGTACGTAATAAATGTTCCTGCTTAATCCCCTATATTTGAGACGGATATTATCCAGTCCGTCAAGGTAATGTCAAAGCAATCTGCAGTGGCCCGGAGGGCTGGCAGCCACCCTGTGGCATCCATCCATTTACCCTTTGTAAACAATGTGCTTTTTTTACCCCATTATTCAGCGGAATGTGACGCAATGTATCCCTGAATATCAACACTGGACCAACGGTATCCGTTATCCGACAACCGGTCCGGCGGAAGGGACCGGACGCTGTCGAGGTCGTTTCGTGACACGCGTCATTCATGATTTGGCCGCTTTGTGCGCGAGACCTCAAAACCGGATTAAACCCGTCGGCCTGCCAGACGATATGTTACATGAGCCCGTTACACACGGGGAGAATAATAGTGAGGAAAAACGACTCGTTGCAGGCTGAGAAAACGGACAATTAATGCTCATACCCTTCAGACCAAATCCCGAATTTGACATCTATCGTGTCGATGCCATACGCAGTCAGCTGGACGAGGATATTTACTTCGTCGATTCTCAGCAGATTGCCGATAAATTTATCGACCTCGAAACCGCGCTTTTGGGAAACAGCTAGTCCTGGCCACCGGGACACGTTAGCGCATCGATCACGCGACATCCGCCTGCCCTGGTCCCGGTGACCGTGGTATCCATTCAGCGCGTAGTGCTAGAATAACTCAAACACCCGGCAGCCCTGTCTGCCCGGTGCGGTGACGGGGCCGTAGCTCAGCTGGGAGAGCGCGTCGTTCGCAATGACGAGGTCGGGAGTTCGATCCTCCTCGGCTCCACCAATTACACAGCCCCGGTAGCTCAGCTGGATAGAGCGAGCGCCTCCTAAGCGCTAGGTCGGACGTTCGAATCGTCTCCGGGGCACCAAATACATCCACAACTCCAACAGACGGTTCGAACGTCCGACGTTTCAATCAGTCCGTTCGACAAGCGGCGGCAGCCGCTTGAACGTTGCCGCAGGCAACGGCCCGAAGGGTGAGGCCCGCAGGGCCGAATAATCGTCTCCGGGGCACCAAATACATCCACGACTCCAACAGACGGTTCGAACGTCCGCCGTCGAGTCAGACCTTGCGCCGCGCGCTGATGACGTTCTGCAACTGCCCGATCCGGGTGAGTACCCGGCTCAACTGGCTGATATCGGCAATCTCCAGCGTCAGGTTCATGTAGGCAATACCTTCTTGCTCATCCGTGCGGGTATTGGCGCTGGTCAGGTTGATCTTTTCACTTGCCAGCAACGACGTGATATCACTCAACAGGCCGGCGCGGTCGTAGGCCTCGACCAGGATATCCACCTGGTAACCGGCCTCGTCCGGCTGGCCCCAGTCGACGGTGATCAGACGGTCGCGGTCCTCGCCCTGCAAACGCAGGACATTGCCGCAGTCCTGCCGGTGTATGGTGACGCCGCGGCCGCGCGTGATATAGCCGATGATCGGATCATTCGGCACCGGCCGGCAGCAGCGGGCCGTGGTCGTCATCAGATTGCCAACGCCCTGGATATCAAAGCCGCCCCCAGTGCCCGCTTTCTTCTTGCGACGCGGGCGCCCCTGGCGCGGTTTGAGCGGTTCCTCCTTCGGCACCAGTTCGCCCAGCGAACGGGCCAGCTGGCCTGTGGTAATTTCGCCGCTACCCAGTGCCACCAGGAATTCCTCTACCGCTCGCCCCCTGAAACGCTCGGCGATTTTCTCGGCGGCAATATCCGAGAGTCCCACGCGATGCAGTTCACGGTCCAGGATTGACCGGCCGGCACCGAGATTGTGTTCGTAATCCTGTCGCTTGAACCAGGCCCGCACCCGCGAGCGCGCCCGAGGGGTATGCAGATAACCCAGGTGACTGTTCAGCCAGTCGCGGCTGGGCCGGCCCTGCCTGGTGGTGAGGATTTCCACCTGCTCACCGTTTTGCAGCGGATAGGTCAGCGGCACGATGCGGCCGTTGACCTTGGCACCGCGACAGCGGTGACCCACCTCCGTATGCACTGCATAGGCGAAATCGAGCGGTGTCGCGCCCTGCGGCAGATCGAGTATCCTGCCCTGCGGGGTCAGCACGTAGACACGGTCCTGGAAGGCCTCGGACTTGAAGCGGTCGACGAAATCGGTTGCGGTGCGCTCCTCTTCCCGCCATTCCAGCAGCTGGCGCAGCCAGGCGATCTTCTCCTCGTAGCCGGCATCGGGGCCACCGCCTTCCTTGTAACGCCAGTGAGCGGCCACACCCAGTTCGGCGTGGCGATGCATTTCATGCGTCCTGATCTGCACCTCGAGGTTCAGTCCCTCCGGACCGACCACCGCGGTATGCAGCGACCGATAGAGGTTCTCCTTGGGATTGGCGATATAGTCATCGAACTCCCTGGGGATGTGCCGCCACAGGCCGTGTACGATGCCCAGCGCTGCATAGCAATCCTTTTCCTCGTCAACCAGGATACGCACGGCGTGCATATCGAAGATCTGTTCGAAACCCAGCTGCTTGCGCTGCATCTTCCGCCAGATGCTGTAGATGTGTTTCGAGCGGCCCGTGATGGTGGCGTCGACACCCGCCTCTGCGAGCTGCTGTTCCAGAATCCCGATCACACGACTGATATAGGATTCCCGGTTTGTGCGCTTTTCGGAAAGCTGTCGGGCAATCTCCTGATAGGCCTCCGGCTCCAGGTAGCGCAATGACAGGTCTTCCAGCTCCCACTTGATTTGCCAGATGCCCAGACGGTTGGCAAGTGGCGCATAGATATCGAGCGTCTCCTGCGCTATCCGCCGCTGCCGGTCTCTGTCGAGATGACGGAGGGTGCGCATGTTATGCAGCCTGTCCGCAAGCTTGATGAGAACAACGCGAACATCTTCGGCCATTGCCAGCAACAGCTTGCGCAGGCTCTCGGCCTGTTCGGCATCCTTGTGCAGGACGCTTTCCTGCTGACGAAATTCACCGATGCGTTCCATCTTGGTGACGCCGTCAACCATACGGGCAATGGTCGGTCCGAAATCATCGCCCACCTGACCGAGTGTCGTCGATGTGTCCTCGACGACATCATGCAACACGGCGGCAACCAGCGTTTCATAGTCCAGGTTGAGTTCGTCAAGGATTTCGGCAACGGCCAGTGCATGCAGGTAATAGGGCTCCCCGGATTTCCGCAGCTGGTCGTGGTGGGCATTACAGGCGGTCTCGATGGCCAGGCTCAGCGCCTTGCCATGCTCCGGGGTATGGCGGGCCAGCAGCGCAGCAACGCGCTGCCGGTCGGCTGCGTCAATGCACTCCATTCCGGAATCGCCCTGATTACCTGTCATGCTCACGCTTCATCACCATATCGGCCGACCGCGGTTCGGGGCTGTCTCGCTCGATCGGCCATCCCTAAGCCTCCGTCTAATAAGGATCTGTTTTGATTGAGAATAGTCGAACAGGGTGTGGACGGCAACGCGATTGGCATGGCAGCAAGATACAGCCACCGGCGCAGATACGGTATTTGGCAGGCCCGGGTCAGCCGGCCGCCGGTTTCGGGGAAGTCCTTCCCTGGTGGCCTGTTTCGGGGCTGACCACGGACAGCGGCACGGCCGCCTGGGTGTGTGGCGCAATCTTGCCGGACGGATCCGTGAAACTGTCATTGAGGACCTGGACATTTTCATTGGCCTCGGCAATGACCTTGCGCAGGCGTTTGCGCGTGCGTGCGTTCCAGCCCAGCGGCAGGCGCCTGAACAGGTTGACCCAGTGGCGGGTATTGAAGATAAAGGCACTGCGCAGACGGCCACGCTCGAGTCCCGGTGCGAACTGCCTGTCGATCAGCCGGAGTATGCGTCCGGCCATCAGCTTGCGCGCCCTGAAGTGCAGGAAGCTGAACAGGATCACGACGGCCGCGAGCGCGATGAGCGACCAGGCGATGTTGCCCGTCGACCCCTCCCACCAGGAAGGCGCACTCCATTGCCAGCCATCCCGCATGCCCAGCCAGCCTGCCGCAACGACGGCGAGCACTGCGAAGACACCGGCAATCGCACCATCGGCCCACAGGACACTGCGCCGCCATTGTGTCCGGTAGGCAGTCAGCCTGGGTACCAGCTTCTCTTCGATGTGATAGGCCAGCTTTTCAAGTGCCCCGGTGATGCGGTAGGAGCGCTCCACACCAACGCGACTGATGCGCTGATGAATCGCGGACAGATCATGGTCACGCTTGGTTTCGTAGCGCGAGCGCAGGGCTTCATTCTCGATGACGACCGCCGCGTCGGGATTGTAAATACAGTAAAAGCGACCGGCCGTCAGGCCCTCCTGTGCGAGTGCGCGCTGCCAGGCACCGACGACCTCTTCCGGGTTGTCATCCCTGGCGGTGGTGTCCATCTGGTTGAGTATGAAAACGAACTTCGTTGCATCCGGGCGGTGGATGGTATCGCCGACCAGGTGTTTGAGGGTGTCGCGCATGGCGCCCGGCTCCGGGTGACGCGCATCGAAAAACACCAGCACCAGGTCGGACAGGTCGATAATATGGTCTGTCAGGCGCAGGGTGGCATTGCGCTGCGAGTCCGCGTCGAAACCGGGCGAATCGATGAGGATGCGCCCGTGCAGCTTGCTGCTGGCACTGGTCTTGAGTTGCAGGTAGGTATCGACCCGTCGTCCTTCACCGAGCGCCACCTTCTCGAGTTCATTGCTGATCTGGTAGAAGGGAAAGCGTGGATCGGCATCCAGCGCCGACCCGGGCAGTGTTTGTGCGTGCTGCTCGCTGCCGTAGCAAATGACGGTGAATTTGTCGTCGACCGCCTGGTTACCGGTCTCCTGCAGGGTCTCGCCGAGAAAATGATTGATAAAGGTCGACTTGCCGGCGGAAAACGTGCCCAGCACGGAAATCATCGGCCACCAGGAGATCTGTGTCGCGAACGACTGTTCGACATCCAGCAGGCCCAGCGAACGACCGACATCATCGAGATGCCGGTAGCTTTGCACGACCGAGACGAGTACCGGATTTTCCTTTTTCAGCTGCGCCTCGAGGCTGTTGAGGCGCTGCTTGATGGTTTTGCCTGCCCTGGGCATCGTTTGGTTTCCTGCAGGTTCAGTGAACAGTTATCGGAATGGAAACATGCCACCCGTGACCCGCGCGTTTCCTGTCCGTCATTTGCGACCTCGCAGGACAAGACCTGCAGCATGACGTTGTGGAGGCACATCCCGCCCGGGGCTGTCGTTCGTACTCTGTCTCAACACTGGCCCGATGGCTAGAAATCGCCCTCGGCGCCGCGGTTCATGATGTCCAGAATGACATCCTTCACCTCGTTTGCCTCTTCAAACAGATCCTCGGGCAAGCTCTTGCCACCGTGGATCATCATGTCCATGTTCAGTGAATAGATCCACAGCTTGCCGTTTGTGTCTTCAACCAGGGAGATCCTGCAGGGCAGGTAGGCCGAATAGGCATCCGAGTATTCCAGCATCTTGGCGGCCGTCAGGGGATTACAGAACATGTAGATCTTCCAGAAACGCTGGGGTTCGCCTGTCATGGCCGCGACCTGGTCGGACAACGGCAATTCACCGACATTTTTTATGTTGTGTTCATTGGCTACGAAGTTCATGGTCTGTTCGACATCCTCGACCGTCAGACCATCGGCGACCGGGATCTTCCAGACCGTTGCTTCCGCCCCGTTACCGGTCGCTGCCAGCTGCTTGAACATTTCGGTATATACGACCGGCGCTTTCCCATCGAACGAGGACAGGTTGCCGAGGTCCTTCAGGTTCTGCATATTGAACCCATAGGCAAAAAACACCCAGACCAGACCGGCGACGATGACCAATCCAACCAGTGCCAGCAAATTCCAAAGCAACTTGAACATAACGAACTCCTCTCTTTATCTCGTTGATTATTGATCGTCCGGCGTCTTGTCGGCGATATATTGTGCCAGCTCATCTGCCTGTGGACCCTGCAAGCCCTTGAGGACATCGACCAGTTGCTGCGCCTCGGTCAGCAGACCCTCGTCCGCAAGTCGCTTGCCGGCCTCGAAATAGGCGGCCGAGGCCAGATCCCACTTGCCCTGCGAGAAATACATATTACCGAGCTCACCATAACCATCAGGATTATTCGGGTCCAGCTCGATCATGGCCTGGTATTTCTGCTCGGCCGTCGCGTAGTCACGCAACCAGTAGGCTT
>Ga0265309_10000086_pt1 | contig 29355 bp, 26 predicted proteins | sample Helome_FD_192492 | JGI IMG/M metagenome (GOLD analysis project Ga0265309, IMG submission 192492) | Marine sediment microbial communities from subtidal zone of North Sea - Hel_20160524 (Illumina Assembly) | ecosystem: Environmental > Aquatic > Marine > Subtidal zone > Sediment ...
AAGTGGTCGCCAACAGCGATTACGTCGGTGACGGTTACGGCCTGCCCACCAATTCGATGGTCGAAGCGGTAAAAATGCTGGCTACTTACGAGGGCATCCTGCTGGATCCGGTTTACTCCGGCAAGGGCTTCGCCGGCCTGATCGACCTGATCCGCAAGGGCCATTTCAAAAAGGATGAAAACGTGGTCTTCCTGCACACCGGCGGTAGCGTATCCCTGTTTGCTTATCCGAAAGTCTTTGGTCTGCCCGGGTATACATGAACAAAACTGTTTTTGCCAAACCCTTTACCCAGCAGGAAGCCATCCCCGACGCCGGCATCGAGGCCGCCGTCGAGGTGCTGCGTAGCGGGCGCCTGCATCGCTATAACACCCTCGAAGGTGAAACCGCCGCCGCGGCGCTGCTGGAACAGGAATACGCCGCCTACATGGGCCAACGCTACTGCCTCGCCTGTACCTCGGGAGGATATTCGCTGCATGTCGCGTTAAAAGCAGCCGGTATTCAGCCGGGTGAACCCGTGCTCAGCAACGCGTTTACGCTGGCACCGGTGCCGGGTGCGATCGATAATGCCGGCGGTAAGCCCGTGCTGGTCGAGATTGATCGTAATTATTGTGTCGACCTGGCTCATCTTGAAACCATGATGCAACAATCGAAGGCGCGCTTTTTAATGCTTTCACACATGCGCGGGCACATTGCCGACATGGACGCCGTGGTCAATATTTGCACCCGTTATGGCGTCACCCTGATCGAAGATTGCGCTCATACCATGGGCGCAAGCTGGAATGGGAAAAAATCGGGTAGCTTCGGCAAGGTCGCCTGTTTCAGCACGCAAACCTACAAGCATCTAAATTCGGGTGAAGGTGGTTTATTAACTACCGATGACGATCAAATCATGGCCCGCGCCATCATCTACTCCGGTTCCTACATGTTGTTTGAACGCCATGGAACGCTACCAGGGCTCGACGTGTTTGCCGACATCAAGCTCGACACCCCTAACTACAGTGGACGCATGGACAACCTGCGGGCGACCATCCTGCGCGCCCAATTGCCCGGGCTCGAGCAAAACTGCGCACGCTGGAACGACCGCTACCGTGCACTGCATAACCGCCTCGCAGAAAACGCGCAGATCCAGCTGGCGCATCGACCCGAGCAGGAATCCTACGTCGGCAGTTCACTGCAGTTTCGCGTCGAGGCGCTGGGCCCGAACCAGGTACCCGTATTCATCTCCGCCTGCGCGGCACGAGGTGTCGAACTGAAATGGTTTGGCGGTGCCGAGCCGCGCGGTTTTACCAGTCGCTACGATAGCTGGCGCTACATCGATGGGATTCAGCCCTTGCCGAAAACCCTGAAAATTCTCGCTACGACTTTCGACCTGCGCATCCCGCTGACCTTCTCGGTAGCAGATATGGAGATCATCGGCAGTATCATCGATGAAGAAGTCACCGGGTTGACCGGCTGAACAACTTTTCCGCTCGGGTCGAAATGCATTTCTGCCTGTTACCCATGTGCCCGGTCAGTACCTGCTGCCATTACCGGACCCCGGCTCGGCGTGCGAGATAACGCAATTACTGTTGTTGTTGCATCTGCTCCATCAATTGCTTCAGCTTTTGTTGCATTTCTTCTGTCATCTGCCCGTCGCCTTGCTGCATTTGCTGCATCAACTCATCCATATCCGGCATGTTTTCCATCATCTGCTGGCTTTGCTGCGCAGCCTGATTCATCTGTTCAGTCATATCGACCACCGCCATGCCCGCAGGCAGCTCATAGTGGTCAGCGGCATACTTTTTATCCGTGTCCACGCCAACAATTTCTGAAATCAGTTTGCCGTTTTTATCAACTGTTCGTAGCGGTGCGCCACTGGACTCGATTACATCGGCCGTTTGCATGCCGGCGCGCTGACACAGCGGGATGATCTCGCTCATACCCCCCATCATGCGGCTGGAGAATTGCTGCATGTTGCGCATCGATTCGAAAATCGCACGTACATCTTTGTTCTGCAGCAATTCACTCGAGGTATAAACGCTACCGCAGTGCTCTCCATTCGCGATCATTTCATGCTTGCGCGTCAGATAGCCTGCTATCTTCTGCCCCCCACCCCTGTCTTTAAGACTGATGCTGATCGGTGCGACACTATTGGAAGCATCCACCTGGTCAAGGCTGGTCCTCATGACTTCGTTACGGTTTAAATCAACCATGAAAAACTCGCCGCTGGAAAAATCTACGATAATAAATCCCTCTATTTTATCGCCATCGATGCGCACCAGCTGACCATTGCTGCTAAAGGTACTGCTGCCTCCAGAACCATCCTTGACTGTCAGCTGCACGTCAGCCGTGGCGTTAGCAAACAGCGCTAAAGAAACAAGAGCAAATACGATTCTTTTCATGTCTGATCTCCGTGTCATCGAGAAGCGGTGCAAATAAAGCTTTCGCACCTGATAAATATATGTACTTTCCATCAGATTTCAGGCGTTATCGACCAGCCATTGCCGCAATTCTAATGCATTCTGACCGATAAAGCGGCCCGGCGATGTTTGAATAGCATAACCATAGCCCTCAAGCCTGTGACTGAAGGGCGCCACCAGGTCGCCGACTTCCAGTTCCCGCTGCATCAGCGCGTCGGCCATGGTCCAGCCCTGTCCATCAACGGCCGCCTGGGTACGAACATTGGCATCGGCGATGATTCGGCGAGGGTTTTGCAGCGCCGGCCGCTGCTGTCCATACCAGGTTTGCCACAGATCGAACGATCGATCCTCGCACAACAACGGTATCGAATTCAATGGCGCCCTGATCAGATCACCCACCTCCAGTTCCATGCCTGTTGCCTGCTGTTGATAACGCTCGAGCAGCCCGGGACTGCAAACCGGGAACAGGGGCATCGGCAATTCCAGCACCCGATTACGATCAACTAGCCCTTCCATGCGGCACCAGCGAATTGCAAAGTCAACTTCCTGGATACTGAAATCATCCGCGTTGACGGAATGCTGCAACAGGATCGAGATTTCCGGATTAGACTCACTGAAACCGGATATCCGTGGCGACAACCAGCGCAAGGCGACATAAGTAGTAGCACCAACCAGCACATCGTGCGCCGAATCGCCCGGCCTGATTTTTTGCAGGGTGTTGCTCAATTGCGCAAATATCCGTTGCGTGGTCTGTAACAGTTGCTGACCCGCATTGGTCAGGTATACCTGGCGCACGGAACGCCTGAACAGCGCGCAGTCGAGGTCTTCTTCAAGCCTTCGAATCTGGTAACTCACAGCACCCTTGGTGATGCACAGCTCCTGTGCTGCCTGGCTAAAACTTAACTGCCGCGCCGCGGCCTCAAAAACCTTAAGCGAGTCCAATGGTGGTAAATGATGCTTCATAGTAAAATTCAGTGGAGTTAATTTCTAAGTTTAAATGCTATTAGCTCTTGATAACTGACTTTATAGTTTAATTTAATTGAACTATAAAAATATATTTTCGATTGTCAATTCGCATTAAATCGGCATTATTGGGAACGAAAATAACGAATCAGGCCAAATGACGAACAAAACCGTAATATCTCATGCCCGCGTGGTCGTTATTGGCGGCGGCATTGCCGGCTGCTCAACGCTTTACCATTTAACCCGCGAAGGCTGGACCGATGTCGTGCTGCTGGAACGTGACGAACTCACTTCCGGATCAACCTGGCATGCGGCTGCGCAGGTAACCCAGTTTGGTGGCAACCAGACTATGATCGCGCTCAAACGGCACAGTATCGATCTTTACCGCGAGCTCGCCGCCGATGCCGAGAATCCGATTTCCTACCATATCACCGGCGGCATGCGCCTGGCACATACCCCGAATCAGGTCGATACCTACAGGCACTTCATCGGCATGGCGGCCGGCATGGGCGTTGAAATGGAATTCATCGATGCCGCAGAAGTCGGTCGCAGACACCCTTTGATCAGTACAGAAGGCCTGCTTGGCGCATGGTGGGACCCGCTCGATGGCGATATTGATCCTGCCGGAGTAACCTTCGCGCTGGCGCGCAAAGCGCGCGAGACCGGTGCCGAAGTGTATCGCTTCAACCCGGTGCAGAGTATCACCCGCAAAGCCAATGGCGAATTTATCGTACATAGCAAGCATGGCGATATCACCTGTGAAAAGGTTGTCAACGCAACCGGTTATCGGGTCAACGAAGTCGGCAATATGCTCGGTGTTTCGCATCCGGTTACCTCCATGGAGCACATGTATTTTCTGACCGATACCATGCCCGAGCTCGAGGCACTCGATTTTCGAGTACCCGTCATCCGCGATCCCGGCGATGATTTTTACAGTCGTCAGGAAAAAAATGGCTTGCTGGTCGGAGTTTACGAGCAGGGCTGCCAGACTTTCGGCATGGATGGTATCGATCCCGATTTTACCCAGGCACTGTGCCCTTCCGACCTCGATCGCTGCCTCGATAACATGGAACACATTTTCGAACGTTTGCCAGCACTTACCGAAGCCGGCATTCATACTGTCATCAATGGACCGATAACCTATACCATCGATGGTGCGCCATTAATTGGCCCGATCCCTGGCATTGAAAACGCTTACTGCGCAATCGGCCTGCGCGCCGGCATCGGTGAGTCCGGTGGCCACGGCAAGCTGCTGGCCGAAATGATCGTGCATGGCGAGTGCGAGTGGGATGCCTGGTTTCTCGACCCGCGTCGATTCACACAATACGCCAACACCGAGCACACCTGCCTGAAAGCGATCGAAGACTATCAAAACGAATTTCATTATCACTTGCCGCACGAACATCGACCGGCAGCGCGACTCGCGCGCACGACACCGCTTTACCCGGTGCTCGAGCAGTTGAATTGCGCCTGGGGGGTTGTCAATGGATGGGAACGGGCCCTGTTCTTCAAACCGGATGCCGGGTTCGTCGATGAGCATAGTTTCCGCTTTACGCCCACCAAAGCGGTAGTCGCGAAAGAAATTGAACATTTGCAGCAGCAGGTCGGCGTTATGGAAGTCTCCGGTTTCAACCGTTATGAAATCAGTGGCGACTGCGCCGAAGAATTCCTCGACATGATGATTTGCGGCCGCCTTCCACGTGAAATCGGCAAACTAAGTCTGTGTTATCTACTCACTGAAAAAGGTAATGTTTTAAGCGAAGCCACGTTGGTAAAGAGGGGTGAAAACCGCTACTGGTGGGGCTCAGCCGCAGCCGCCGAATGGCACGATCGTGACTGGCTGAATCGATTTAAACCCGACTCGGTGACAATTACTGAAATGGCCGACAGCCACACCATCCTGGTCGTCGCCGGGCCAAAATCACGTGATCTGTTACAGTCGGTATCGCCGCGTTGCGACTGGTCCAAAGACGCATTCCCGTGGTTACAGTGTCGGCAGATGTTTATCGGTCATGCCGAGGTAACCGCGATGAGCGTCAGCTTTTCAGGCGAACTTGCCTATGAATTGCATGTACCGAATGAACAGCTTTACCTTGTGTGGCAAATCCTGAACCAGGCTGGGAAGGCTTTCGGGCTTGGGTACTTTGGTCTCTACGCAACCGAATCGATGCGACTGGAAAAAGGCTATCTGCACTGGAAGGCGGATTTGATTTACGAACACAATCCGTTCGAGGCGCGCCTGGATCGCTTCGTCAATCTGGACAAACCCGATTTCATCGGTAAACAGGCCCTGCTCGAGCAGCTTGAACGCGGGCCGCGTAAGCTGCTGGTTTCGTTGACGGTTGATTGCGACATTGCCAGCGCACACGGCGGTGACCCGGTATTCGCGGGCGAGCAACAGGTAGGCTCCGTTACCTCGGCGGGCTATGGTCATCGCGTGCAGAAGAACATTGCCTACGCCTACGTCAATCCTGACATGGCGAAAATCGGCACCGGGCTTCAACTGGAGATACTCGGCGATAAGTACGCCGCGGTAGTGGTCGAACCGACTCTCTACGATCCTGCAAACCAGCGCGTGCGAGCATGACCGATTCCCTCGGAGCAAAGCGACGCCGGGGTGGTAGCCGCGCGGCGATGCTGGCAAAACGCAGCAAACCACCGGCGATCAATCCGGCCCCGGCCGGCCCGACAGGCGGGCAGTATCGACCGTTAACCAACACCCAGGTCGAACAGATTTACGCGACCGCGATGCGCATGCTGGCCGAACTTGGCATGGGTGACTCGCCGCCGGCCTTAGTCGAGCAGGCGCTCAAATGCGGCGCCACCCTTAACGACCTCGGGCGCCTGTGCTTTTCGCAGGATATGGTCGAAGACATTATCGATGGTGCCTGCAAATCCTTCGTCTTTCATGGGCGCGATGCAAAATACAGCTTCGAAGTCGGGGGCGATCGGGTCTACTTTGGTACCGGTGGCGCCGCGGTGCAGACCCTGGATCTCGACTCACATATTTATCGGCCATCAACACTGGATGATTTATTCGCATTTACCCGCCTGGTCGATACGCTGCCCAACATATCCTGGTTCACCCGCTGCTGTGTTGCCACCGATGTGCCCGATATCTTCGAACTCGATGTCAACACTGCTTACTGCCTGATGCGTGGTACACAGAAGCCGGTGGGCACCAATTTCACCATCGGCGAGCATGTCGATCCGATCGTCGACATGTTCGACCGGATCGCTGGCGGCACTGGCAAGTTTGCCGAAAAACCGTTTTGCAAGGCCCATATCAGCCCGATCATCTCACCGATGCGTTATGGCGAGGATGCCTTCGACGTCGCCATGGCCTGTATTCGACGGGGCATGCCGATTAACTCGATCGTCGCGGCAATGTCAGGTGCGACTTCGCCGGCGACGATCGACGGTATGCTGGCAGCCTCGTTTGCCGAGACCCTGGCAGCACTGGTGATGGTCAACATATTTGAACCCGGATACCCGATGATATTTTCCAACTGGCCATTTGTGATTGATTTGCGCACGGGCGCTTTTTGCGGCGGCGGCGGCGAAATTTCGATTCTCAACGCGGGCGCTGCACAACTGGCAAATCACATCGGCGTGCCATCAGGGGTTGCCTCGAGCATGTCCGATGCAAAGGCCGTGGATGCGCAAATGGGAATGGAGAAAGCACTGTCCTCGCTCGCCTGCGGTTTATCCGGCGCCAACATGGTTTACGAATCCTCGGGCATGATGGCGAGCCTGCTCGGGGTTTCTTTCGAAGCCTTCCTGCTCGACAACGAAATGCTGTCGCATGTATACCGCATGATTCGCGGCGTCGAGGTTACCGAGGAAACCCTCGCCTTTGACGCGATGAAAAATGTGATTACCGGGGAAGGCCATTTCATCGGTGAAACCCAGACCATGGAGGCGATGGAGCGCGATTACTTCTACCCTAAACTGGGAGATCGCCTCGAACCCACCACCTGGGCCGAGGCTGGTGCGCAGGATGCCGCGCAAAGAGCTAACCGGGAAGTGCGCAAGATACTGGCGCAGCACCAGCCGAATTACATTGACGCCGGTGTCGACGCAAAGATCAGGGCGAAATTCAATATTTTACTGCCGTGAAGTAGTCCCGGCGCGAACCGAGGCTAAAGGGATTGGCGTTATTTCCTTATATGAACCAACGGCGGGAACAACTCGTACTCGCGCAGGCTTTCGGCGAGGATAGCGGTGAAACTGTTTTTCAAACCCTGCTCGGAAAACACGTTCTGAATATCCATCACATCGAAATAGCGATGATCCGCATACTTTGGATTCCATAGAATCAACGGGCATTCCTGTTTGGAGTAGATCGCAGTACCCATGCCTTTATGGATCGAGCGCACTTCGATTTCTCCGGAGTCTTCGTTTTCATTCAGGTAGAGACAGGAATTGACTTCGACCGTGATAATCTTTTCCACCGCAGAGCGTGGATGAATCTCGCCTATCACATGCACCATGCGGGTAACGTCCGCATCCGGATCGACCAGGTTGAATGGCCCCTGAATATCATCACGAATAAAACTGTAACCATTATCCAGGTAAACAATTTTGCCGATAGTCAGAACATTCTCGACTATGTTCGCGGCGTAGTACTTTGAAATATCTTGGAAAATATCTTCCATCTAAAAAAAATCCCGATTGTTGCAGGCGGCTTATATCCTGCCATGACAGCTTTGAAGATCATACTTGGGAGTATAGAAGAACACCATGCTTTAACCGTTAAAATTGAGCCGCTGCAGGGCCTTATCGCAACCTTGATTGCACATGGCGCTGACAGTTGATAGATTCCTGTGTTCAGTCGATCGGAGCTATCTCGATGTCTAAATTCTTTACTCGCCCTGTTACCGACTCTGATCCTCTCATTGCCGAGGCGCTAGCCAGTGAACTGCAACGCCAGCAAACCCGGATCGAGTTAATTGCTTCGGAGAATATCGTCAGCCGCGCGGTGCTCGACGCCCTTGGCCACCCGATGACCAACAAAACCCTGGAAGGTTATCCCGGAAATCGCTTCCATGGCGGCGGCGAATTTGTCGATGTGGTCGAACAGGCAGTGATAGATCGTGCGCGGGAATTATTTGACTGCGAGTACGTCAACGCCCAACCGCATTCCGGTACCCAGGCCAACCAGGCGGTATTTTTCGCCACCGTCAAACCAGGTGACAAAATCCTGAGCCTTGATCTTGCCGCCGGCGGACATCTGAGCCACGGCGCTAGCCCGAACCAGTCGGGGCGCTGGTTTGACGCGCACCATTACGGCGTCGACAGGGAAACCGGTTTAATTGACTACGATCAGGTTGCGCGTATGGCCAGTGAAATTCGCCCTGCGTTGTTGATTACCGGCGGTTCGGCTTATCCACGTCGCATCGATTTTAAACGTATGCGTGAAATCGCGGACTCGGTCAATGCCCTTTATCTCGTCGATATGGCGCACTTTGCCGGCCTGGTAGCTGCAGGCGTGCACCCTTCTCCGCTACCCCACGCAGATATTGTGACCTGCACCACCACCAAGACCATGCGCGGTCCCCGCGGCGGGCTGATTCTGTCACGTGACTCGAGTTGGGCAAAACAATTGCAGTCCGCCATATTTCCCGGGGTGCAGGGCAGCCTGCACAGCCAGATCATCGCCGCCAAGGCCGTGTGCCTGGGGGAAGCGTTGAGCGAAGAATTCAAACATTATGGCAAACAGGTGGTCGATAATGCATGCACGCTTGGCCAGACGTTGACGAAACATGGCATCAAGCTGGTCAGTGGCGGAACCGACACGCACATGCTGCTGCTCGATTTTGCCACGCGCGGTTTAACCGGCCAACAGGTCCAGGAACGCCTTGACCGCATCAATCTCACGTCGAACAAAAACCCGGTGCCATTCGACTCGGCAAAACCTTCGCAGTGGGTTGGCTTGCGCCTGGGCGTTGCCGCGGCAACGACACGCGGGTTGCAACGCGACGATTTCAAATTACTCGGCGAGATTATCGCGCGCACGATTGAGCATTGTACGGATGATACAGAGACTATGCTGCAGGAGGACCGGCATAGCGTGTCACAACTCTGCGCACGCTTTCCGATTTACGCTTAAGACCAGGTTCCGTACCTGGAAAACTGCGTTTTCAGGAAATCCATCTGATCGGCGAGTATATTCTTGTTCGCGAGATAGAAAAATTCGTAACGATTCGGCACGAATGGAACTGCAAGTAGCTGCATCCCCGCTTCTTCCGGAGTCCGGTTTGCCTTGCGATGATTGCAGCGCTTGCACGCGGTAACCACGTTGGTCCAGATATCGGTACCGCTGCGCGATACCGGTAAAATATGATCTCGCGACAGATTGTCAGTCGTAAACTCCCCACCGCAATACATGCACAAAAACTGATCGCGGCGAAACAGGTAGCTGTTTACCAGCGGCGGCACGAAATCGCTAAGTTTGACGCTACCGTCACTGGCCAGGATGCTGGGCAAGGACAATACCGACTGTTTGCCGAGCCGGTTGATGCCACCACGAATTTCAAACGCGTTTTCGCCAAGCGCCCAGACAACCTGGCCTTTTACCACCAGCGTCGCAGCCTCTTCGCGAGAAATCCAGTCAATCGGCGTTCCCGCTTTGTTCAATCTCAGGATTTTTGCATTCCTCATTGTTTTATTATGCCTTACAAATTCACGAGGTAAACCCTGAGTTTAGTTGCTCATATGCCTGACATCGGTTTTTTTGATCCGACGCGAGTGCAAACACAGAGATCAAGATCGCTCTCAAGCATAGAAAACGCTTCCGCAAAGGCACTAAATTTGCTTAGATTGCGCCGTGGTGAGTGTGCCATTACCAGCTTCGGGAGAAATTGTGTCGTCCAAACCCAATGCTCGCATAGCAGTCGATATTGGCGGCACCTTTACCGACATTGCGCTCGACCACGGAAATTCGCTTTTCACCGCGAAAACGCTGACCACGCAGGATGATCCGGTACGCGGCGTAATCGACGTGATTCGTATCGCCAGCGCAAATGCAAACTGTGCCGCCGATCGAATTGGCGCGGTGATTCACGGCACAACGCTGGCAACCAATGCGCTGATCGAGCGTAAGGGTGCAAACGTCGGGCTGATCACGACGGCCGGGTTTCGCGACATCATCGAAATCGCCTACGAGCGTCGCTACGATCAGTACGACATATTTCTCGATAAGCCGGACCTGCTGGTCAGGCGCGAAGACTGCTGGACCGTGCCGGAACGCGTCGATGCCGATGGCAAGGTGTTGCAGGTACTCGATACCAGCGAACTCGACTCGCTGTTATCCGCGATGGATAAGCGTGGGATCGAAAGTGTCGCCATCTGCCTGCTGCACAGCTACCTCAATCCCGCGCACGAAATCGCACTGGCCGCATTGGTTCGCCAGCATCGACCCGACCTGTCGATCACGCTGTCATCGGAGGTTTGTCCGGAGATACGTGAATTCGACCGTGCCTGCACTGCACTGGCCAATGCTTACATCAAACCCCTGATGGCGCGTTACCTGAAGGATTTGTCGGCAGCACTGATCGCGGAGAAGATTACCGCACCCTTGTTTATCGTGACTTCGGGTGGCGGCATGACCACGCTCGAAACCGCAACGCGGTTTCCGATCAGGCTGGTAGAATCCGGTCCCAGTGGCGGGGCCGTGCTGGCGGCAAGGATCGCGCGTGAATGCAGCATCGAAACTGCGTTATCTTTCGACATGGGCGGCACTACCGCCAAGTTGTGTCTGATCGATCAGGGCGTCCCACAGCGCTCACGCCAGTTCGAGATCGGCCGTGCCGCCCGTTTTATCAAGGGCAGTGGATTACCGGTACGTATCCCGGTCGTCGAAATGATCGAAATCGGTGCCGGCGGCGGATCGGTGGCACGGGTCGACAGTTTGCAGCGACTCGCGGTTGGGCCCGATAGCGCCGGTTCTGATCCGGGTCCAGCCTGTTACGGGCACGGTGGTGAAAACCCGACCGTCACGGATGCCGACGTCGTGCTGGGTTTCATCGATCCCGCGGCGTTTGCCGAGCGCCGCGTAAAGCTTTACTCGAAGGCGGCAAGTTCGGCAATTAAGTTACATATCGGCTCAGCATTGAAGCTTGGTACCAAACAGGGTGCTTATGGCATTTCACAAATGGTCGACGAAAGCATGGCTAACGCGGCGCGCGTACACGCGGTCGAACACGGCAAGGAAATCTCGGCGCGCACGATGATCGCGTTTGGCGGTAATGGGCCGTTACACGCTACCCGGGTCGCGGAGAAAGTAGGCGTTAACAGAATTATCATTCCTCTCAACCCGGGTGTGGGTTCCGCGATCGGTTTCCTCAGCGCGCCGATCTCCTACGAAATTATTCGCAGTTTCTACATGCGCGGTGACAGCTTTGACGTCGATGCGGTAGCACGACTGTTCGCTGAAATGGAAACCGAAGGGCGCGCCGTGGTCCAGGCTGGCGCGCCCGGAGTCAAGCTCAGGCAGCAACGCCTCGCCTTCATGCGTTACCAGGGACAGGGCCACGAAATCGAAATTCCGCTGCCTGACGGGAAACTGCGCGCCAGCCTGGGTAAGGAAATCCGTAAACGTTTTGATCGGCTTTATCAACAGCAGTACGGGCGTACCGTACCGAATGTTGATGTCGAAATCATCAACTGGGCGTATGTCGCGGCAACCCCGGCCGCCAGCCTGCACAAAGTGGCGGCAGCGCAGCGCAAACGGCGACCGCGGCCCGCCAGTAAACGCAGGATTTACTGGGGACAGCAGCGCAAGACACTCGAGGTTCCCTGCCATCGGCGCGAGTCGCTAGGTGCTGGTGATTTTATTGCAGGTCCCGCGTTGATTATCGAAAGCCAGACTACCACGCTGGTCAGTCCCAACTTTAATGCGCTTATCGACAGCGTCGGTAATATTATTTTAACCGTGGGCAAAAAAACCCGGGCGAAAACCTGATGGCGAAAAAACCCTCGGCAGTCGAGTTACAGGTGATGTGGAATCGCCTGATGGCGGTAGTCGACGAACAGGCCCAGGCGCTGATGCATACCGCATTTAGCCCGATCGTGCGCGAGAGCGGCGATATTTCTGCCGGCGTATTCGACATTGAAGGCAATATGCTGGCACAGGCGGTGACCGGGACGCCGGGCCATATCAACACCATGGCCGAGTCGGTCAAACATTTCCTTGGCGTAATACCGAAAAACACCATGCGTCCCGGTGATACCTACATGACCAACGACCCCTGGTATGGTGCGGGACATTTGAACGACTTCGTACTGGTACAGCCATGTTTTCACCAGCGCAAACTGGTTGGACTGGTGTCATGCACCTCCCACCTGATCGACCTGGGCGGGCTTGGTATGGGGCCCGACGGTTCGGATGTCTACGACGAAGGCCTGATTATCCCGCCGATCCGCCTGGTCGAGCGTGGCGACGTCAACGCAACCCTGATGACGTTGATCAAGTCTAATTCACGCACGCCGTTTCAAAACGAAGGCGATATCTACGCGCTGATTGCCTGCTGTGATGTCGCCCATGCGCGGCTCGATGAAATGATGCACGAGTTTGGCATCGGCAGCCTGACCCCGCTTGGCAACTACATCCACCAGGTTTCACGCCGGGCAACCGAAGCCGCGATCGCCGCGGCGCCACAGGGCAGCTATCGTAATCGTATGATGATCGACGGTTACGATTTCGAAATAGAACTGGTAGCGGCATTGACCATTGCCGGTAACACGGTCCACGTCGATTTCAATGGATCTTCGCGCTGCTCCAGTTTCGGCATTAACGTTCCGCTAAATTACGCAACCGCGTATAGCGTGTTCGGCCTGCGCTGTATCTTCGCCCCCGAAGTGCCTAACAATGCCGGTTCGCTGGCGCCGTTTGCAGTGTCCGCGCCGCTGGGCTGTATCGTTAACGCTGCGCGGCCGGTGCCGGTGGCGCAGCGTCATATCATCGGCCAACTGCTGCCCGATGTGGTGCTTGGTTGCCTGCGCAAGGCAATGCCGAAACAGATTCCAGCGGAAGGTTCGTCCTGTATGTACGATCTGCCGATGCGCGGAGGTTTTGACGCAACCTCGAGCGAGGACGCGACCCGGTTCGCAGTTGAACTAACCCACAATGGCGGCACCGGTGCTCGTCCCGGTAAAGACGGCCTGTCGGCAACAGCCTTTCCGAGCGGGGTTTACGGTTCACAGGTCGAAGTCACCGAGAGTACCTCGCCATTGCTGGTGCGTCGGCGCGAACTGCGCCCCGATTCGGGTGGTGCCGGTAGGCATCGCGGTGGGCTCGGCCAGATCATCGAAGTCGAAAGTCGCGAGAACATGCCGTTTGATTTTTTTGGTACCGTGGATCGAGTCAAGTATCCGGCACGTGGCTGTTTCGGCGGTCTCGACGGCGCCTGTGGCCACCTGGCACTGAAGTCCGGGCGCTTAATCAACGGCAAGGGCAAACAACAAATACCGGCCGGAGAGACCCTGGTGTTTCAAACCCCCGGCGGGGCCGGTTACGGCGACCCGCGCAAACGACCTGCGCAACTGGTTGCGCGAGATTATGCCGCCGGGTTAATCAGTAAACAAGCCGTCAAACGCGACTATGCGGTCGTGTTGAAGCGTGATGGCAGCGTCGACAAACAGGCCACCCGACGGGAGCGCAAACCATGAGTTCATTTTCGTTCGCACTGTACGACGCCTTTTCCGCGAGCGCTTTCGGCGGCAGCCAGGCGGCGGTAATAACCGGTGCCGCGGCGATCGATAGCGACGCGCGGCAACGCATCGCGCGTGAGATCGGTATGCCTGCGACCGCCTTTGTCGATGATGTCGGCGACGACTGGATCATGGTGCAATTCATGTCTACTGTCATGGAACTGCCGATGTGCGGGCACGGCACCCTGTGCCTGCTAACGCACATGCTGGAATCGGGATTAATCAACCTGGATAAAAATACGCCGTGCGAAGTCAACTTGCGTTTACCGAAATCGACCGCAACGGTTGCCTTGAGTTTGCGCGCCGATGATCGCCACCAGGTCATGCTCGATATCAAGCCACCCGTTTTCGAAAAACCGCCACCGCATACCGGGAGTTTGCTTAAGGTGCTGGGTCTCAAAGCCGATGCTCTGGCGGCCGAGTTACCCATAGAAACCGCACGCGGTGATTTCATCCACCTGGTGGTGCCGCTCGCCGGACTCGAAACAATGCGCGCGATACAACCCGACTTCAGTGGAATGGTCGAGTTCTGTCACGCTTATGGCATTGAAACCATCGCGGTTTTTTGTAGCGAGACTGAAATCCCGGATCACCGCATCCACGTGCGCGACTTTTGCCCCGCGGTCGGTGTCAGCGAATCCGCCGCCGCCGGAACTACCAACGCCGCGCTGAGCAGTTACCTGGTTCGCCATGGACTGGTAGCGACGGACTCGGATATTATTACGCTAAATGCCGAACAGGGAATCGAACTCGGGCGCCCGAGTTCGATACAATCAGTAGTCACGATGTCGGAGCGGCAAATTTCCCGACTGCAGGTAGGCGGTGTAGCCACCCGCGTGATGGATGGTCAAATATATCTTTAGGTACTGACATGCCAGGCGACACAAACTCAGCAGGACTCTATCGCGATGCACTGGTTTGGGACGCACACGCCGGCGTTTTTCCAGATCCCGCAGTCGACCTCGACCTGTTACAGGAATGGCCCGATGCCGGTGCCGACTATCTCAGCATCAATGTCGGCTTCGACGTTATGGAATGGCATGAAACGCTCGCCACGCTCGCCGCCTACCGCCGCTGGGTAATCGAACATGAAGATCGCTTCGTTCTGGTCGGCAAGGTGCAGGACATCGATCGCGCCCGCGCGCAAAACAAATTTGCGTTGAGTTTCGATATCGAGGGTATGAATGCACTCAACAACGACATCAACATGGTCAGCCTTTACCACGCGCTCGGTGTGCGGCAAATGCTGTTCGCTTATAACCTGAACAATACCGCTGCCGGTGGCTGCCACGATAACGACACCGGGTTGACCGGGTTCGGCAGACAGGTGGTGCAGGAGATGAACCGCGTCGGCATGATCGTCGACTGTTCGCACGCGGCCTACACAACGACCCTGGATATCATGCAGGCATCAAGCAAACCGGTCGTGTTTTCGCACTCTAACCCGACCGCGATCTGGAATCATCAGCGCAATATCAAAGACGACCAGATCAAGGCCTGTGCCGCAACCGGCGGGGTGATCGGGTTAAACGGCATGGGTATTTTTCTGGGTGACAACGACATCGGTATCGACACCATGCTGCAGCATGTACGCTATGTCAGCGACCTTGTCGGTACTGAACACATTGGCCTGGGATTCGACTATTCCCCCAAAGTTGATGTCGATATCGGTGTGATTCTACGCAGTCGTCCCGACTACTGGCCCGCCGGGCAGCAATACGACACCAGGGATATCAAACATGCGGGACCGCAACATTTACCACAGCTAGTCGATGCCCTGGCGAATTCCGGCTTCGCTGAAGCAGAAATTCGCGGTTTTCTCGGCGAAAACTTTCGTCGCGTCGCCGCCAGCGCGTGGAACGCCTAGCTGGCGGGGTCAGGCCGATGACATCAAACACTCCTAAAACCGAATTGATCCAGTGGGTGAATGAGCGGATCGATGAGCTTTCAGACTGGAACCAGCTGATTTTCAATTATGGTGAAACTGCCTGGCGCGAATATAAATCGAGCGCCTGGTATGTCGAGCGCTTGCGTGCAGAAGGGTTTACGGTCGAGCCGGGTAGCGGCGGCATGCCCACCGCGTTTTGTGCGCAATGGAGTAACGGTGAGGGCCCGACGATTGCGGGTTACGCAGAATATGATGCGGTACCCGGCAATTGCCAGGCGGCCGATACGCGACAGCGACCTCGTGAGGGATTGAATATGCACGCTGGCGGGCATACCGACCCGCATTCCGCGCTGGGCATCAGTTCGCTCGGCGGCTTCCTCGCGGCCAGGGCGATGATGGAGCGGCATGGTATCAAGGGAAGCTTGAAATACTTCGGTGAACCCGCCGAAAAGGTTCGCGGCTCCAAACCCATTCACGCGGCCAGGGGGTATTACGATGACCTCGACGCCGCAATCAGTTTTCATCCGTTTTACATGCTGCCATTGTGCAACACCACCCGCTGGAATACCCACTGTGGCGTTGCCTACGCGATGATCTACAGCTTCGAGTGCGACTCACCGCAAACCTGGCTAAGCCAGGCCGATGCCTGCGATAGTCCGATCGCGGCCGCGCACGCAGCGGCACGCGCGCCGGGCGCTAACGATGCGCTGGTGCAAATGTATCTGACCTCGAAGTCGTTAAGAGAGCATATGGTATCCGCCGGCTGCGGCTGGTCGATGAACGAATGTATTCTTACCGCGGGCCAGGCCACCGCGGACAACCTGCCGGCACAAATCGCGCAGATCCAGTACATCATGCGGGTGCCGACCATAGAAATGGCGGAACGGATAACAGCTGTACTGGATAACAACGCGGCGGCTGCGGCTGGCGTAAGTCATTGCCATTGGCGGCGTGACTGGGTCAGCAAATCCCGCCACGGGCTCGCGAATCATGCGCTGGCGCAGGCAACCTATGACAACCTGCAAACAATAGGCGCACCGAAATTCAACCATGGCGCGGCGCGGGAAAAGGCACGCGAAATACAAACGAATCTCGGGCTCAAAGCGATGGATAAGCCTTTTCTCGCTGAGACTGAACGACTCATTACACCGCAAACCGCAGAAACCGAATTGCGCAAGCAACTACCCGCATGGCAGGAACATTTTACCTCGGATGATTACACCGAATACTGCTGGCATGCACCCACGGTAAGGCTTTATATTGCCCGACCCACGCTGGCCTCGCCCGGGCCGGGATACAAGTATCCGGACTGGGCCATGAATGCGCTCGGTGGCATTCGCGAAACTATCGAACCGATGATCGACTGTGCCGCCAAAACCATTGGCTGTACCGTCCTCGATCTACTCGTGGACAAAAATCTGCTGGCGACGGCCAGGCAGGAATTCGTGGAGCGCACCGGCGGTGGCATCGATGGAAGTCGTTGGCAGGCCCCATTATGTGACTATACGGCGCCCATCAATTTCCGCTGGCCCGAATACGTATCTACCGCGCGCGGGCACGAATGGTGGATTCCTCGCTAAGCGTTAATCTGTACTAGTTAGTTTCATGATCTCACCCTTATTCCCGATACCGGGAATTGCGCTCGAAATCAATCTGCGCGCGGCCCTTGTGGGGCTTCCGGTGTCGGTTTCAACAACTGCTTCAGCTCGCTGATTTCGTCGCGCAGTGTCGCCATCTCGCGATGCAGATCGGCCTCGATGTGGTCACGGGTTTCATTTAGAGCCGCCTGCGTTTCCCGGTTTTCTTCCTCGGTGAAGCTGTGCATCGCATTAACGATAATGGCGATGAACAGGTTCAGCATTGTGAAGGTCGCGATGAGGATAAATATGACAAAGAATAGCCACGCGTTGGGATGAACCTCCATGACCGGCCGCACGATACCCATCGACCAGCTTTCCAGGGTCATGATCTGGAACAATGAATACAATGATTCGCCGATAGTACCGAACCATTGCGGAAAACTGGCGCCAAATAGCTTGGTCGCAATCACCGCGAAGACATAGTAAATCAGCAACAGCACCAGCCCTATCGAGCTCAATCCCGGGATAGACCCCATCAGTGCGCCAACCACGCGTCGCATCGAAGGTACCAGGGTAAGCAGGCGCAGTACGCGCAGTATCCGTAACGCGCGTAACACGGCTAAAGGCCCGCTTGCCGGTACCAGCGCGATGCCGACCACGACGAAATCAAACAGGCTCCAGGGGTCACGGAAAAAAGCGAGGCGATGCGCAAACAGACGTAACAGGATTTCGACGACGAACACAGCCAGAATCACCGAGTCGGTTGCCAGCAGGATTACGCCGTAATCCTGCATCACCGCGGGCACGGTTTCGAGACCCAGTACAATGGCATTGATTACGATCAGCACCATGATGCAATTCTGGATGCGCGGGCTTTCTACCCAGTTACGCACCGCGGCGCGCAAACCCGGTCGCGGGGAATTCGTTGTTGTGTTCATGTAAAGACCCGGAAAACCTTCCCAATGGCACTAGATGGTAGCATAGCCAAAATTTTCAATGGCTAACCTGACCGGGTAGCGGGGCCCGGAATTCGATGCTGACCAGGCGCAGCGACAGGTTTCTGCCTATGCTGTTGCTGGCACCGGTAATCCAGATCCCAGGCTTCATTATTACCAGCATAATACTAGCTTGCCAGGCGCAACCTGAGCCAGCGCGTCACAGTGCCGATTAACGGCAATTGCTCGTAGAGCATCGCGCCCATATCGTAAAAATCCTCGTGATAGTCGATCTTGTCGCTGATCTGGAGATGGCTGACACCGCGAACGCTAATCAGTCGATCGCCCAATCTTGGGTGCCTGAAATGCATCACCCATTTGATATAAGCGGAACTACCAATGACCAGTTCGTCGAGATATTCGAATCGACATTCGCTCAAATCGGCGCACATCGACCTAAAATAGCCTTCAAGCGCGACCAGGCCCCTGATTTCATGCACCGGATCCTTGAACACGATTCCATCGGCATAGATATTTCGCAAATCACTCAGATCGGATTCATGCAAACCCCTGAAATATTCCTTGAAACGCTCTACGACGCGGCAATCGGTGTTCATTCGGCTGATTCGCTCTGCATACGATTTGAGTTGAGTTATTGGGCGCATTATACGTCCTGCTCCAATATTTGGATCAATAGTGATCCGAAGCTACGAATGAGACGTAATAAGCCCTACAGACCTTGAACGAGTGTATATAATGCCCGGCATGACCAAGCAACTGGATTCCGGTGAAAAACTGGCGCAGATGAGCCTGTGCATAACAGACGTGGCCGAAAACCGGGACAAGGCGGCATTCGCCCGGTTATTCGATCATTATGCTCCATTGATTCGCGCCTACAGCCTGGCGCGAGAGCCGGGAGCCGACCTGGTCGCCGACGAACTGGTGCAGGAAGTCATGACGCGGGTCTGGCTAAAGGCAGCCAGGTACAATCCCAGGCTCGCCAACCTGAATACATGGATTTTCACCCTGGCGCGAAACTGTCGCATCGACTATCTGCGACGCAACAGCCGATATGCCACTGAAATCGATCCGACCGACATCTTCAATGACATGGAAGACGAAGGACCGGGACCGTTCCAGCTGGCACAGCAAAGCCGGGTCGAAGAAAACATCAGGGCGGGGCTTAAACAACTGCCGCGCGAACAAGCAGAAATACTTACCAAGGTCTACCTGGAGGGGAAAAGTCATCAACAAGCCAGTGACGAACTGAAACTGCCACTTGGTACGGTTAAGTCCCGTGTCCGTCTGGCGCTGAAGAAACTCGAAGTTCTGGTATCGAGGTAATCATGAATAAATCAATTAACCACCCCTACGACGAATTATTAACCGCCTATTCAGCCGGCAGCCTGCCACTAAGTCAGGCTTTGTGTATCTCCACTCACCTGGAACATTGCCAGAGTTGTGGTCATAAGTTACAACGCCTGAATCGTGTCGGTAGCCAACTTATGCAGCAATTGAAACCGTCACCGGCTTCTGCAGAGCTTAAAAGCCGCCTGCTCGATCAACTTGATTCGCTGACCAAGGAGCATAGCCCGGCAGAGGCAAAGCCGGGCGAGTCGAAATCGTCAATCCCGCGTTGCCTGCACCAGTTTATTGAAAGTGGATACGAGGAACTGCCCTGGCGGCGTGTCTCCACCGATATTCACAGTGTCGAGCTATGCCGTGACAGCAATGGTGCCAGGGTTGAGTTGCTGAAAATCAGGCCGGGCGGTTCCGCCACGACACACACGCATCTGGGCGACGAGTACACCGTAATCCTCGAAGGCAGTTTTTCCGATGAATCCGGTCTCTATGGCCAGGGAGATTTCATGGTCAAGGGTGCGCAGGACAAGCATACCCCGGTCGCAACCCAGGATCGTGAATGTATTTGTCTTGCCGTTACCGAGGGTCCGATTCAGTTCACTGGATTCATGAGTCGATTACTCAACCCGTTCATCAGGCGCAGCTACGCCTGATGCGGAATATGACCTGACAACTTCGAACCGTGACGGCCACTGGTGAGCAGCAAAAAATTCTTATCGGCATCAGTAGCTGCCTGATCGGCGAAAAGGTGCGCTTCGACGGTGGTCATAAGCAAAACCGTTACATCCTCGATACGCTGGGGCACTACTTCAGTTTCCGTCCCTTTTGCCCGGAGATGGCGATAGGCCTCGGCGTCCCGCGTGAAACCATTCGCCTGGTGGATAATGAAGGTCGCACCGAAGCGGTCGGTAATAAAAATGCGCAGCTGAACTTTACCCGGCCCCTGATCCAGGTCGCCGAGGAGCAGAAAGACTGGCATCGTCAGATATTCGGTTATATCGTCAAGAAAGATTCTCCCAGTTGCGGCATGGAAAGAGTCAGGGTTTATCACCAGGACCAGCCCCAACGCAGCGGGGTTGGATTGTACACCGAAACCATGATGCGCAATTTCCCAACCCTGCCGATCGAAGAGGAAGGCCGGCTCGGCGACCCGGTTTTACGTGAAGGTTTCATCAAGCGAGTGTTCATCTACCGGCGCTGGCATGACATGATCGATGCCGGTCTGGACTGGGCCGCACTAACAGACTTTCACGCGCGCCATAAATTGATACTTTACAGCCATAATCAGGATCTCGGTCGCAAGCTGGGGCGAGAACTCTCCGCCGCACATCAGCAACCCATCGAAGACTATGCGCAACGCTATCTGGTTGACCTGATGGCCATCCTGAAAATTTTTGCCCGGCGATCGAACCACGTCAACGTGCTTGAGCATATTCGCGGCTACCTGAAGCAGGACCTTGATAAAAGTGACAAGCAGGAATTGACCGACAGCATTGAAAGCTATCGTCGCGGTTTACTCCCCCTGATCGTACCCATTACCCTGCTGCGACATCATTTTCGCAGGAACCCCAACGAATACATCGATCGCTCGTATTACATGCAACCGCATCCCAACGAGTTAATGTTGCTCAATTCACTCTAGCGCCAACTGCAATCCCTCTCCCGTGACCGTAAAAAACCTGTCTATTGCCTGGTTCCGCCAGGACCTGCGCATGACCGATAACCCGGCCCTGAGTGCCGCCGTCGAGCGCGGAGAGGTATTGCCGATTTACATACTCGACGATGTCAATGCAGGGGACTGGGGCATGGGTGCCGCCAGCCGGGTCTGGTTGCACCACTCGCTGGCCGCGTTGAATGAATCGCTCGACGGCAGGCTGGTGCTTTTTCGCGGCAACGCACGCGAAATTATCGATGCGCTGGTTACTGACCTTCCCGTGAATTCAGTCTTCTGGAATCGATGCTACGAACCCTGGCGCATACAACGTGATGCACAAATCAAGCTTGATCTAAGTGCGAACAATACTGAGCACTGCAGCTTTAACGCCGCCCTGCTCTGGGAGCCGTGGACTATCGCCAAGAAAGATGGCACCCCGTACCGGGTGTTCACACCCTACTACCAGAGAGGCTGCCTGTCACAGCCGGCGCCACGGCAACCGCTGCCGTCGCCCACCGGGCTTCGTTGGCACAACGAAACAATCACCGCGAGTAAAACACTGAACGAACTCGACCTGCTGCCAACGAAGAAGTCATGGCATGAATCTTTGCTCAGTCACTGGCAGATCGGAGAAACCGCAGCATCACGCCGGTTGGATGGCTTTTGCGACGATTGCCTTGATAATTATAAAAGTGGTCGCGATTTTCCCGCGCTGGATGCCACTTCCAGGCTCTCCCCTCACCTGCATTTTGGCGAAATATCGCCGCACCAGGCCTGGCATCGCATCGGCCATGCCATGCTGTCCAATCACAGCGACGGGCCTGCGCATTTTCTGCGTGAGATCGCCTGGCGGGAATTCTCATACCACCTGCTGTACCACTACCCGCAGCTACCCGAGCAGAACTTCAATCGTAAGTTCGATGGCTTCCAGTGGCTCGAAGACGATTCCGACCTGCAGGCATGGCAGCGTGGCCGCACCGGCTTCCCGATAGTCGACGCCGGGCTGCGCGAACTCTGGCAAACCGGCTACATGCATAACCGGGTCAGGATGATCGTTGCATCATTTCTGATCAAAAACATGTTGCTGCACTGGCGCGAGGGCCAGGCCTGGTTCTGGGATTGCCTGGTCGATGCTGATCTCGCCAGCAATAGCGCCAGTTGGCAATGGTGTGCCGGCTCCGGTGCCGATGCCGCACCCTATTTCAGAATTTTCAATCCGGTTTTGCAGAGTGAGAAATTTGATCCCGCAGGAGACTACCTGCTGCGCTACTGTCCTGAACTCGCTGGCCTTCCGGCCAGGTTACGCCACAAACCCTGGGAGGCGAGTGCCGAGATTTTACGGGCTGCGGGCATTAACCTGGGAATAGACTATCCAGAACCGATACTCGATTTAAAGGTCACCCGGGAACGCGCCCTGGCCAGGTACAAGTCTCTCGCATAAGCACGATTCGCTACCGACTCCACCCGAAAAATGGTCCTGTGAATCGACAAAAAAGGCGTTTATCCTGCTTATACCTGCTGAACCGGGGTTGCCGATAGCATGTAGTTAACCGCGAGTCTCCGGCACAGGCTGAAGCGTCGGGTCAGGGGATTGACGCTGACCCCGACAGATGCCGTGATAGCCAAACCATGTTCATCGAACAGATTTTCCAGTTCCCCGGGCTGCACAAATTTACCCCAGGAATGTGTTCCTCTGGGTAGCCAGCGCAGAATATATTCGGCACCGACGATCGCAAACAACCAGGACAGGAGATTGCGATTAATCGTTGCGACAAACATGATGCCATCGTCCGCAACCAGTTTTGCACATGCCGATACGAACAGGGGAAGATCAAGCACATGCTCGACCACTTCCATGTTAAGCACGACATCATATTTCCGCTCACGTTCGATCAGGTCTTCGGCGCTGGCCAATTCGTAATCGACCAGTATGCCTTCCTGCAGACTATGCTGGCGTGCAACGCTAATACTTTTTTCGACGACATCGATACCATGCACGTTCGCTCCGAGGGCTGCCATCGATTCCGACAGTATTCCGCCACCACAACCGATATCCAGAATGTTGAGCCCGGCCAGGGGTTTTTCGTTTCCATGGAGCCGCCCGTGATGAAGACAGATCTGATCTTTAAGGTATTGCACGCGTAATTCATTGAGTCGATGCAGCGGCCAGAATTTTCCCTGCCGGTCCCACCACTGTGCCGAAAGCTGCTCGTAATAGGCAACTTCCTGCGGATCGATCGTCTGTGCTTTCACCGTCGCTCAGGCGAGAAACTCGGCGCGCGTTTTGTGGCGGGCCTTGAAAATTCCGCCGAGTGCCGTGGTTTGCGTACGCGAGTTGGCATCCATGACACCACGCGATTTGACGCAATAATGCGTGGCGTCGATGGTGATCGCTACGTCGTCAGTTTGCAACAGGGTTTGCAGCGCTACCAGCACCTGCTGGGTGAGCCGTTCCTGCACCTGGGGACGTTGCGCAAAGAAACGCACGATACGATTGATCTTGGACAGGCCGATAATTTTATCCTTCGGTATATAAGCCACCTTGGCGGTACCGTCGATGGTGACGAAGTGATGCTCGCAGGTACTGGTCAGGCTGATGTCGCTGACCTTGACCATTTCTTCGACACCCATCTTGTTGTCGATGACGGTGATCTTCGGAAAATTGAAGTAGTCGAGCCCGGAGAATATTTCGTCGACATACATTTTCGCGATGCGGTGTGGTGTTTCACAAAGGCTGTCATCGTTCAGATCGAGCCCCAGCGTCCTGGCGATGTCGGTAAACGAATTTTTGATGCGCTGGTATTTTTCATCGCGCTCATATTGGTGCGGCAGCAATGGAGTTTCCAGGCCGCGTTCGATCAGCGCGTAGCGCACCTGGTCAGCTTCGCTTGAAAACGGAGACGGAATTTGTGTAGCCGAGCTTGCTAGATTGGTGTTCATTGTTCTTCCTTTTCGGTTTCTATGGCTATTTCGGTGTTGGCGACGATATTAACTGGTCGGGATAGTGTCGAGGCCCCTGATAATCGAGCTGGCCTAATCGCGCGACGCACTCAGGGTGACCGAGACCGAATCGGCAAAGCGCAGTGCGTGCGGCTTGTCTACCCTGACTTCTGCAAAACTGACCTGATCAGACTCCGAGGCTATAGCCAGTAAGTCAGCGGTCAGTTTCTCCAGCAGGTGGAAGCGCCCCTGCTCGATGTGATCAATCATGCGCTTGGTAATATTCTTGTAATTCAGGGCATCGGCCTCGTCATCACTGATAAAAGCGGAATCCGCACAATAGCGGATTTCCGCGTTGACGATCACGTCCTGTTGCTTGGCCTTTTCTTCCGGATTAAAACCGATGAAGGTACGCAAGCGCAGGTTGCTGATATTAATCCTGGCCTCGCTGACCCGCGCCGGTTTGCTCCAGTTACGGATACTTGATGCTGGTTTCATAATTCACTGGTGACTCGTGTGAGGTTACTATCAATTACGCAAGCCGGCGCTTTTTGGATCACAAGCTGTTTGCCGCCCGTCCTAGCGGGCAAGATGGATCGCCAGCATCGAGGCACTCGCGATCAGGGTCAGGGCCGTACGCATTTTGCGATAATGGTCCGGAAACGCAGGGAACAGCGAAACATTGAGTTCAGCAACAAATATGCCGATCAGTAACACCGCTGCCGCCAGCGGCCACCACGGCAGCGCGAACAGGAAGATGAAAAAAGCGGCCAGGAAGTAGAGGTTACTCAATAACAAGGCCGCGCGATGCCCGGGGCTCAACGCCATACCCCACCAGCTGCCGGCGAGAAAACAGATAATTCCAAACGCGTAGGTCTCTGCGATCGAGGCCGAAAGATCGGCATGGCCCGATCCCGCAACCACCAGCCACGCCGGGATGACGAACGGTACGAGTCCCGCAAAACCCAGGCCAGTGGTAATGAGCTGCGAGGAGATCATGCCCGTCTACATCTGCAAGGATTGCGCGATGTCCTGCTCGAGTTCGCTGCCGGTCGGCTTTACCATGGAACCATAGTGCTTGACCGTCTTGCCATCGCGACCGATGAGGTACTTGTTGAAATTCCAGCTCGGCGCGCTGCCGGTTTGTGCGGCCAACTGCCTGAACAATGGGTTGGCGTCACTGCCACGAACCGCGCTCGGGGAAAGCATGGTGAAAGTGACACCGTAATTGATAAAACAAACTTCAGCCGTCTTGCTCTCGTCACTGGCCTCCTGATAAAAGTCGTTGGACGGAAAACCGACAATTTCGAGGCCCTGTTCACGGTACTTGCCATAGAGCGATTCAAGGCCCTTGAACTGGGATGTGAAGCCGCAATGGCTGGCGGTATTCACCACCAGTAGCACCTTATCCTTATAGTCGCTGCAAAAATTGACCCGGTCGCTGGAACGAAGTTTCTGCGCCTCGAAGTCGAGCAGGGAGTTACAGCTGGCAAAAGCGCTATTCGCAAGCAGTAACAGCGGAATGGCGAGCAGTAGTCTGGATGATTTCATGGTTTCTCCTTCAGTCGGTTACATGCCCAGTTATACGCATCCGCGTGGCTTCTGGATCAATAGTGAGCCGAGGGTGGCGATCGCGAGTATCGAAAGCACGGTCGGGGCATGCAATGGTTATGGTAACAGTTAACTATGAAATCGGCGTACCAGTTCAAATTGGTGTTAACATTAAATGCCACTGTCCCCGATGACAAAACACAACCAGATCATGGCAGGGATGTATGTGTCTGGTCAGGTCGAGATTAAGCGTGACGAAATTGATGCAGAAGTTCAAGATTAAGAGAATGACTAAATACTTTGCAATTCTCTTATTGACCTTTTCCGGGCCAGCTATTGCGGCGTCTTATTTATGCATTGCCGATCAGGCAACTGCCATTTTCTACAACGAAAAAGCAGAGAAATGGGGTCGAGGTATCGTTACCCTCGAGGATAATAATTACCTGGTGTCACCAGTTGACCCTGAGACATGCGGCGCTGAGTGTGATTATAAATATGAAGTAAAAAAGTTCGGCCGCAACACATTGATGGCCGCATGTTACGAGGAGTTTGACGACAACGGATTCATGGATTGCTATACCAAAGGTGGTAAATTTAATTTCAACAGGGTCAACGGCAGATACCTGTGGGTTCATCATTGGGGCTACTACAACGTTTTACCTGGGTATCAGCCCCCTCCAGGAACGAGCAGCCCTTTTCCGAAATCCGATGAAACAAGCGATCCTCCATATCTTGAAATCGGAAAGTGTTCCCAGCTATAAATCAATTCGGAACCTATAAACGCCGACTTGCGCCATAAACGGCAGCTGACAAGATTAACCAGTAACGGAGTAAAATACCTCGTTACTATTATGGTGTTATTGACAAATTCTCATAATATTTGTCAGTAAATTAGAGATCATTGCTCTCTGCTCCGTATTTCCTTCTACTCGGGGCAAAAAAAGAAATGCTCACCTTGCGGTGAGCAAATGAGGAGAAACGTGGTTACCCTACTTATTATTTCTTTCCACTTCACCCATATCGTCGACACCGCGCTCTTCCAGCAGGGTGGTCAACCAGTCAGGGTCCATTTCCGGTACCGAAGATAACAACAGGTCGGTGTACTCATGGTGCGGTGGTGTAAACATCACATCCTTTGGTCCCTGTTCGACGACCTTGCCATACTGCATGACCACCACTTCATCGGCGATCGAGCGTACCGTTGCCAGGTCATGGGTGATGAACATATAAGCGAGGTTCATTTCTTTTTGCAGCTTGTCGAGCAGGCGCAGGATGCCTTCCGCAACCAGTTGGTCCAGCGCGCTGGTCACCTCGTCGCAGATGATGAACGTGGGCTCTGCCGCGAGTGAACGGGCAATGCCGATACGCTGTTTCTGGCCGCCAGACAGTTCCGGTGGGTAACGGTTGTAATACTTCGCAGGATCCAGTTCGATTAAATCCAGTATTTCGTCAACTCGGTTTTTCAATGCCGGGCCGTGTAAGCCGCTGTAAAATGCTGCAGGGCGTCCAATGATCTCGCTGATTTTTACCTTCGGATTAAGCGCGGTGTCCGCCATTTGATAAATCATTTGCGCCTGGCGCAGCTGATCCTTGGTGCGATCACGATAATCCGGCGGCAACGGCGTACCCTGGAATAAAACTTCGCCCTTGGTCGGCGGTAACAGCCCGGTGATACATCTTGCCACGGTCGATTTGCCGGACCCTGACTCACCCACCACCGCAACCGTCATCCCGGGATAGATATCAAAAGACACATCATATAGCACCGGTGTATCACCGTAAGAAGCATCCACATTCTTCACAGAAATCAGAGGTCCAGAGTCGGTTGGTCGAGGCACCTGTTCTTTTTTGAAATCGCGTACCGCCCATAGCGACTTGGTGTAATCATCCTTGGGATGCTCCAGCATGGTCCTGGTATCGGCCTCCTCAACCTCGTCTCCCTTGAGCAGCACTTTAATGACATCAGCCATCTGCGCCACGACCGCCAGGTCATGGGTAATGTAAAGTGCCGCGGTATTAAACTGATCGACGATATCGCGAATCGCCGACAATACTTCGATCTGGGTCGTAACATCAAGTGCGGTCGTCGGCTCATCAAAGATGATCAGGTCGGGCCGGCAGGCCATCGCCATCGCCGTCATCGCGCGCTGTAATTGTCCGCCAGATACCTGGTGTGGATAACGAAAACCGATTTCCCTGGGATTAGGCAGACGCAAACGCTCGTATAACTCCATCGCGTCTTCCTGGCTTTCCAGGCGTTTCTGTATTCGATACTGCAGCGGTGCCTCGGTATGCTGGTCAATCAATTTATGTGCCGGGTTGAAAGACGCAGCAGCCGATTGCGCGACATAGGCGATACGTGCACCGCGTAACGACTGAAGGTCTGATTGCGGAGTAGTAGTCAACTCCATGCCGTCGAATTCGATTGATGATCCTTCTCCAATGCGACAGCCATCCTTGGTGAATCCCATGGCAGCGAGACCAATTGTCGATTTGCCGGCGCCCGACTCGCCGATCAGGCCCATGACCTCGCCACGGTGCAGCGTCAGGTCGATGCCATGCACGATTTCGATCCAGTGCTCGTCGGAGTACCCTTCGATTACCAGATTCTTTATATTAAGCAGTATGGTTTTATCTTGACTCATTTCGATTACTCCTTCAGACCGGACGACCGGTAAAGCATCCAGTCAACAACAAAGTTAACGGCGACCGTAAGCAGCGCAATCGCGGCCGCTGGAATCAGCGGGGTTATCTCGCCAAAAGAAATCAGGGTCGCATTTTCACGCACCATCGAACCCCAGTCCGCGGTCGGTGGTTGTATGCCAAGACCGAGGAACGAGAGGCCGGCTACCAGCAGGAAAACGAAGCAGAACTCGAGGCCGAACTCCGCGATCAGCGGTGCGGTCGAGTTTGGCAGTATCTCCTTGCGAATCAGGTACCAGGTGCCCTCGCCCCTTAGCTTGGCAGCTTCAATGTAATCCATTACCACCACATTACCGCCTACCGATCGCGCCAGGCGGAATACACGCGGCGCGTAAATGATGGCGATAACGATGATCAGCGTAACGGTATTGGTGCCAAAAATACTCAACAGCAGCAGGGAGAATATCAACGATGGAATCGACATGATGACGTCTACTATCCGCCCGAGCAGCTGGTCGAGTTTGCCGCCCACGGCGGCCGCATATAAACCCGCGGTAGCCCCCATGGCGAAAGCCAGGATAGTAGCCAATAGTGCCAGACCGACCGTATTCCGGGCTCCGTAGATAATGCGGCTAAACATGTCACGCCCCAGCTGATCGGCGCCCAGCAGCATATTTTCATCGGCTGGTGCAAACGCTGACGAGATGACCTCGGCTTCGCCGTAGGG
>Ga0265309_10000087_pt1 | contig 29272 bp, 17 predicted proteins | sample Helome_FD_192492 | JGI IMG/M metagenome (GOLD analysis project Ga0265309, IMG submission 192492) | Marine sediment microbial communities from subtidal zone of North Sea - Hel_20160524 (Illumina Assembly) | ecosystem: Environmental > Aquatic > Marine > Subtidal zone > Sediment ...
AAAGTCTGTTATCCCTTCAACGCTATCCAAAATTCCATCGTTATCATCATCCTGGTCACTCGAGTTGCAAATGCCGTCACCATCGGTATCAGGGCCGTCATTAGCAGGGTCGAAATTGTCGCCGGCTGTAAAGTCGTTATTCGCCGTAGCCGAACAATCGTCGCAACCATCACCATCCAGGTCCTGGCAAACAGAAGGATCAAAGGGATCGGTATCATCACCGTCAAGTACTCCATCGTTATCATCATCGGTATCACCAGTATCACAAAGTCCGTCACCATCGGTATCCGTACCGTCATTGGCGGGATCGAAATTGTCGCCGGCCGTAAAATCGTTATTCGCCGTAGCAGAACAATCGTCGCAACCATCGGCATCCAGATCCTGGCAAATAGAAGGATCTAAGGGATCAGTATCATCACCGTCAAGTACCCCATCGTTATCATCATCGGTGTCATTTGCATCAAAAATACCATCTCCGTCTGTATCTAATTTTGGATAGATTGTAATTGCTTCTGAGGGATCATCGGCTAATGTATTACTGTCTGTTTGGTCCTGGGAGTTAGTAACTGTATTGGTTATCGTTATTTCTGAGGGTACTATATCTGCCGTAGTATTAATCGTTAAACTGTGAATTTCTCCTGGATATAATGTACCTATAGTCCAATCTGGACTCGTCCAACTTCCGGTACTGGGAGAGGCAGTATTCAAAACTAATTCGCTTGGCAATACATCAGTAAGTACAAGATTAGTAACTGCATCTACTGCAAAATTTTCCACAGTAACAGTGAAAACTATATCATCACCCTCGAAGACTGTATTTACGTCTGCGGTTTTGTTTAATACAATTTCAGGATCGCAATTATAGGCTGATATTACCGATGAATCATAGGTGCAAGGTCCTTTGGATACTCGAACAAAAAAATCTCCAGGAACGAGAGGCGTGAAGCCATTTGTAGTTTCTCCAGGAATTGAAACCCCATCTTGAAACCATTGATAAGAATCAAAATCACCTGAAATTTCTATAACATCTGCACCAGGCAAACAACCTCCACCAGTAATGTCTAATTCGACGATTGGCACAGAATCAAAGCCAGAAAAATAACCTGCGATACCGGCATTACTATTTACGCCTAAAAAACCAACTGCTATTGGTCCTGTAGACTGCACCGAAACATCACCCGTTAGATTTGGTACATAAAACGATTTCCAATCAGCTGAACCAGTAACAGGACTACTCGTTAATGATGAGCCATTGATAGTGCCATTTCCATCTGTTACTTCTATATTAGAATCTGGAGTTGTCGTAGCTGCAATAATTGTAATGCCTCCATTGAAATCTAAACCATCCACATCTCGGATGTCTGGTATGTTGTTTAAATTATCAGGCAATAAACAATTTACAGGAGCAATAAAATTTAATCCTAAAGTCTGGATTCCTGTTGCACCTGCCAGAGACTGATAGGCATACGCATCTTTACTTGTAGTAACATACATATTACCACCAGCACTTGAATTGGAATAATTTGTTCCAGGTATAATGAAGTAATCACCATTATTAATTGTGGCTATTGGGGTAACCGAACCGTTAACAAATATATCAGTCCCGTTTTGCGTACCTATTATTATCGGGAATTCGGTTTCATTTGTTCCATTTCCTCTTACGAATACATACTCTCTACCAATCACATTTTGTGGAACGGGTTGGTCAATTGCCGCATCCCGACTTCCTGAGGTGGTTCTTACTCCCGTATTTAATCCCCCATTACTAATGGCTATTTTTTTATTGGATTGAATGGTGGCACCGAGCCATCCATCAATATTTGCCGGCGTTTCGGCTTTTCTAGCTTCAAAAACAAATGATTCACCAGCATTTAAATTAATTTGATAGGTATCATCCGTCAATCCATCAGGGTCTCCTTGTAGTCGAAATTCACAACCAGGGTCGTAACCATAAAGATCTACAACCGTATTATCTTCGGTTGCCATGATTCCTAAAGTAGTGGTCAAGTTGCTATTGTTAGCCCTATTGGGTATACCTCCCCACTTAAATAAGGTGCCCAAAGCCTGTCTACCTTTAGATGTCAAGGAAGTAGCTTGCGCATTAGACCTACCCCTATAGTTGACATAGAATTTTTGACCGCCTACCGACTGAAAACGCAAACCACTTGAGTTTAAAACGATTCCCGTATTCGAATTACTAACTAATGTAATTTCGTTATCGCCACTAGCAACATTATACTGCCCTGAACTTGTACTTGATATTGTTAATGTTGAAACTGGAGTAGTACCAGATCCCCTAAAAACTTGCACGTCAAACGCTGATGTTTCCGGAGTTGACAGATAGAACGCTTGTTGTCTTATCGCTTGGTTATTTGATATCTGTTTAAGGGGTGGTAGATAGTGTAAATCACTTAACTGTGCTTGTACTGCTGATGTAAAAAACAGGAACAAAGCCGAAAATAATAGGGCAAAGAAATAGAAATGTGAAGCGTTTTTAAAGGTGCTCTTTGATCCCATATTTTAGCTATTAGCAATTATTACTCTCTTATTCAATAAAATCACCTGCTCCTTATTTGACCGGGTGATGCATTGGGTCCTGTTAAAAAATGATGGGGTTAACTCAGGAGAGTTCTCTGTAATTAAGGCAAGTTTGGTATTGTTCCCGGAAACCACCGCTGTAAAAGACATCTCCTCAAAGTTTTGGGCACCAATCGTAAATGAAAACAGTAGAACAAAAAGCCCTATAAGCGATAAAAAATTACACTTAGAATTTGACATTGGGGAAACTATGTTTAATGGTAGCCTATAGATTTTCCATATTAAAAAAGTGAACATTATGTTCATTTTTATCCTAGTAAATGCAAAGATATTGTTGCATAGTGCCAACACTAACTATTTGTTGTGAACGGGCGCTATTTGTATATAGAAATCAGAAAGTATGTGGTATGTTGTAGTCAATATCCTACCTATTTCGAAGCTTTAATACTAAAATAAGGCTGCAGGAAAAATGAAAAACATTGCAAATCAATAGATTAACCGAGAATATTTTTGCCCAGAATGGCGATTCGTCGGGGTGGCAGGATCACGATTTCACCCTGATCCTGAGTTTGGGAGTTACAACAATTCCTTTAGGGCTGAGTGTCAAAATGCGAATTGGTTCATATCCCTGCAAGATGCACAGGAAAATTTCGATATTTTGAAGAAGGATTATAACAGTTTTCGGCCACACAGCTCGTTGGATGACATGTCACCCAACAAAAACATTGAAATGCATGAAAATATTCCGGATTCTCTACTTATGACCGGTACTTAAATTTGGGCGGAGGTCAGAAAAAACATTTTGTTAAATTTACCGCTGTACGAAAAGGGATAAGTCTTCACTCAGTCTCGTTTTTTGTACCATTTCCCATTTACTCCATCTTCAACTTTATCGTATTCCGTATTAAAATTTATTACGTTTCTACTCCTAACTAAATTATCGTATAGATTACTAATATAAATGTACTTTGGAGTTTTTTTCGCAATTTCCAATTTTAATGTTAACCACCGGTCTTCAGTATATAGTTCAAGTGACCAACCATTAGATGGTATGGCTTGTTTTCGATTAGATAAATAATAAATCAATGGACTTCCACAAACAAATATTTCGAATTCACCCTCTTCTTTTCTAATGAATTTAGTCTCCTCATTATATGAACGGTATTCTGTATGGTAAAATTCCTTATAGTAAAGACTATTTGAGTTATTTAAAGGAAAATAATTTAAAAGCACTTTGGTTTTCTTTACAAAATAATATTCTTGAACTCCAAAAAGAGCAACCAAAAGAATTAAAATGGAGAATCTACTCATTCTAATTTGAAGCCATTTCATTATTTTATTGTCAGATTTAAAAAAATTGTCCAAAAAAATCAGAGTAAGTATCCCCTGAGGGAATATAAGAAGCAGGTAGTGGTAACTGAAATAAGAAAATTTTTGCATGTAAATAATATAAATACTTGTAAAAAGTAATATTGTTAACATACTTATTAATTCATTTCTTTTCTTGAAGTTTTGGACGATAACAAGACCACTGAAAATGATTAATGGAAATGTTTTAACTAAGAATTTAGCAAAATTTATAAAAAATATTGTGGGACTTTTCTTTCGGACAATAGAAATAACATCAAAGGGTGCAACAAAATATGTATTATAAACCAACTCAATGATATCATTTTTAATAACATATAAAATAAAAGGAATTAGTGCTAAAATAAAACCAAGGAACAACGGTAGAATTTTATGAAATAAGATAGTTTTAAAAGAAACTTTGTCTTTAAAAAGGAGAATAAAATGAAATACTATTAAGCATACAATTGGTATAATAAATGTTAATTTTAAAAGAAGAATAAACGAAATTAGGATACCAATAATAATATAAATGTCAAATCTCTTAGATTTTCTGAAATTATTTAATAGAAAGATTAAAATAATAAGCGGGGCAGAAACTAAAATTTCAACTTGAGTTATATAGGTTCTACTGGATATATTTAAATATATTCCAATTGTTAAAAGAGGTATAATATAGTTTAACCACTTATTGCTAAATATTTTTCCTTTAATTGATAAATAAATAAGGGTTATGGAAAATAACATCCAATAAAATATTTCAAATAAATGAATGCCTTCTTCTGTATATGAAAAAATCCCTCCCCCTATTCTGAAAAAATAGAATATTCCTGGTTGTTTAAAATCCCAAAAATCTTTATATAATATACCCCCTTCTTGAATAACTTTTGCACCTGTTAGAAAAAAAGCTTGGTCCCCATAAAAAGGCATATAAATATGACAAATCGATAATATTATTAATATTATGGTCGAACAAATTATTACTAATTTATTGGAATACTTTATATAGAAATTCATAGCTACCAGACCTTTCTTGAAGACTTACCCCTTTTCGCTATTTAAATTTACAACAAATTGTATACAGCTTTGCACACCGAATTGCACACCAAAAAGATGGTTTCAAAGCGATTTAAATGAATACAAGGAAAATAAAAAACCCTGCAAATCATACGATTAGCAGGGTTTTGATACGCCTTGAAAGGCGGTTCGTCGGGGTGGCAGGATTCGAACCTGCGACCTCCTGCTCCCAAAGCAGGCGCGATAACCGGGCTACGCTACACCCCGAGACAGCTATGCTGTAATTTCCAAATGACAAATCCCAAATACCAAAACTACTTATTCTTAGTAGACCGGGAACCGGGCGGAGTTTATCCTATGCACGCTTCGAAAGAAGCATTGTATGAGACTACACCCCGGGAGTGTGTGAAAAATGTCCGGTGGACATTTAGAACGAAGGGCCAGCCGTAGCGTTGGCCTTCCATTGTACTCTGCTCCTTTCAATATTGAAATCCAATATTCAAAAAGATCCCTCTTAGAGTTGTCAACGTTTTGGCGGACGTGTCCGCCGTAGTCACGCAATTTGCGGGACGATGGCGGAGAGACCGGGATTCGAACCCGGGCAACACTTACGCGTTGACAGATTAGCAATCTGCTCCATTACCACTCTGGCACCTCTCCCATGTCATTGAACTTTTTGCCTGAAAAGGCGGTGGCAAAGGTAATTCTTCAATGCCTTGAACGCAACTATTTTGATTAGATTTTTGACTAAAAATTAGTCTTCAAATTTCCACTTGCTCCATTTTCTGTGATAGTGTAAGCACGCAGTTCAATTCGATCATAAGAATCTGATATAGAGATATTTATGATGGCTTCTCCATTCTCATCAGTCGTTAAATAAGGATTCCAATATAAGGTGGTTGGCATTTCTGACCTGCGTTTACCCTTATTCAGAACCGTTTCCCTGTAGTTTTCAAATCTGATGGATTCGTGAAAGCCCTGATATTTCATTTGTGCTGTTTTTCTTTCGATATTTTCTGATTCCGAGCCTGAACGTGTATAGACTCGAATTACACCTCCTGCAGATCGGCTACCATACATAGAAGCGTCTGCCCCTATTAATAGTTCCATTCGTTCTATGTCGGCATAACTGAGGAGGTTTATGATATCTACTAAACTCGTAGATGGCATCATGGGAAAGCCATCAACCACCCAAACAAAAGGACCTGAACCAGCTGACCTGTTAAGAACCAAAGCAGGTGTAAGAGAACCTAGTCCTACGACTTGTAAACCGGGTATCCCTAAAAACAGTTGTGGTAGGGTTTTAGGTCTTTTTACATCCTGATAGATAACTCGGGTTGCTTCTATATTGTATATGGAAGGAGTTGTATTCCTAAAAGGTTTTGTTGCAGACAAGGTAATCTCATCAAGAGTGATCAACCTGTCCTTCTCCGAATTCGTATGAAAATCATTAATCGCAATTTTGGGCAGTATATGATCTGGTTTCTGCTTTGCCAATGGGTCCCTAAGATCACCCGCCCTTAAGGGCGGGATTTCATATTCATATGGGATGACTTTTACCAATTTAGAATTGATATCCTCACCTATAGTTCGAAAGACCATATGAGCCTCCCCGTATATCTGTAAGCCATACAATTTGAATAACCCATCTGAATTAGTCACCGTTTCTCTGGCAATGACGTCGTCCGGAGTGGAGATTAATATTTGGATTTTAGTATTGATGAGTAACGAATTATTCAAATCATAAGCCTGGCCGTAAAATTCGAGTCCATCCTGAAAAGCATACCTAATTTCACCAGGTATATCCTCCATTAAATTTCCTGGCAAATGTTCCGGAAATTGTCCGGTAAGGACTAACAAATCATTTAAAAATCTCCGGTTTCTAATGGTGTGTTCGACATACTTACCATGAACCAGAGGATCGGATCTGTTTTCTGTCAATTCTTGGCCGATAAGGCCCAAAGAAAGCTCCGTTTGGATGGGCAACCCTTCTCGGTCAGTAACCCGGACACTTATAATCTCATTTCCGGAAAATTCTGTTTGCCGTTCCACTTGAATTTGAAGTTCTTCTTTGTCTATATAAATAGAACGATACGCCCAAACCTGATCATATTCATCCTCCAGGCTGAAGTTTATCAAACCATTCGGTAAATCAGCTTTTGGGATAGTAATAACAATGATATCTTTCTTTTCAAAATCTACTGCCTTATTGACATATAAAACTCCTTTGCTCTTCCCTTTTAAATAGATGGATTCACGACGAAGATCTGAAGATGCTTCTATCCTGACGCGTAAATTATCCTCATCGAGATTACTAAGCTGCATGGAATAACCGTTATCCTGAACCTCCGGGAGGTCTATATATCGATGCTCATCAAGCCTGATACTATATCGTTCTCCTCTTAAAGGTCTGAAAAGAAAGGTCCCCAGGCCCATTCCATAATTTGTAACGGACGCAACTTCCTCTCCAGTGCTATTAAATACTGGCAACTTATCGTAATCGTTATTTTTGAAAGAAACAGCAACATTGTGGCTAAGGCCCGCAACTATAGTGCCCCCTTCAGGAAAAACTGTGAGTTGATCGCTCGGATTTACATTAAGTTCTTTTAGACCATTCTTCCCACTGATCCTGATCTTTTTCGTTGCAATTTGATCAGGCCCGTAATTGAGCATCCAACGCGTATAGGCCCTGAAGTAATAGGTTCCATCTTTTGTTTTTTTAGGTATTTCAATCGACCCCTGGCAACTACCTTTTACTATTTTGTGATATTGACTATTGATCAAAGTTCCTTCTTCATCGAGAAGCTCCACCTTTAAAACATCACTGGCGCTAACCCTGAATCGATTTGGGCCAGTCAGAACATAAGCCTTAAAGAAAAGATGATCTTTAGGCGTGAGGAGAGACTTATCCAGATGTAAGACTATCTGTTCTTGCCAGGCTACTAAGGAATCGAAAGATGAATTTTGAAGATTTGAAACCGCGGAATTAGTGTTCTTTGTTTCCCAGTCTACCGCATTGGGACCAGATTGGCCATTAATGGATATATGGAAGACAAGTATAGCCGATAGGCCAAGTATTGTCAGGCTAGTGATTCTTTTCATAATGAATCATGTTGATTAAGGGAAGGTATTCCCAAACAATAGACTGAAACAAAATATAATCATTCTACAACATAAAATCACAAGAGGTGTTCAACTCATATCCATCAAATACTACTCGGGGTATTCTACGCGCAGATGGTAGATATTTGTAAGCTTGTTTTTGAGCACTTTTTTGACCGCTTCTATTTCCTTAAAAGTAATATTGGCATTTCTGAATTGACGTGAATCCATCTGTCCGCCGACAATGCGTTCGACAAATTCATCGATCATTGTATAGGTCGGATCCTTCAAGCTTTTTGAGGCAGCCTCAACGGAATCGGCCATCATGACAATAGCTGTTTCCCTTGAAAAAGGAGTGGGTCCTGGATATTGAAAATCGGACTTATCAAATGTCTCCCCCGATTCCTCCATTTTTTTATAGAAGTAGTATACTACAGAATTTCCGTGATGTACCCGTATGAAATCAATAATTCGGTCCGGAAGATTATTTTTCTGTGCGATCTCTATCCCATCAATTACATGTTTAATAATAATATTTGCACTTTCCTTGGGCGATAAGCCCGTATGGGGATTAATATTAGTTGTTTGGTTTTCCGTGAAATAGGTCGGGTTCTTCATCTTTCCTATGTCGTGGTATAAGGCTCCTACCCTGGCCAACATCGCACTGGCACCAATTTGATTGGCTGCAGCTTCAGCTAAATTTGCCACTTGAAGGGAGTGATGAAAAGTTCCAGGAGCTTTATTCGCCAGTTCTTTCAGCACTTTGGAATTCGTATCAGACAGTTCCAACAGCGATATATCAGACGCCAGTCCGAACATATTTTCATAGATATAGATAAGGGGTTGTGTAAATAAGGTGATCATTCCATTTAAGAGGAAGAATCCTAAAGTAAACCATTGAATGTTATCCAGGTTTCCTTCCTGGATCAAGTGGAATGCGAGAAAGGCCACCATATACACAAAGGTGATCTGCCCAACAGAAATGAATAGATTAGCTCTTTTATATAACTGTGCCACAGCAAGGATTGCAACTATACCGGCTATGATCTGAAGGAAAATGAACTCAAAACTATTGGGAACTACGAATCCGAGAATGATAACCGTCAGCATATGAATGAACAAGGCCAAACGAGCATCAAAGAATGTCTTAAGAATTAATGGTAGTATACAAAGTGGAATAATAAAGACATACGTATCATTTAGATTCAGGACCATGGTCGTAAGTAATACCATGAGCAGCATATTGAAGAGGATAAAGGCTACCTTGACATTGTTTTTGTAGATCTCCGGTCTATAGTGTTTTAAAAATAAAAAGACCATAAGCACTACCAGGGCAACAAGGGTAATGTACCCGATCAGGATATAGACATAATTCTTTTCGGTCCACAAAGTGGATTCATATTCGGCTTTTAAGGAATTCAGTGAAGTCAAACTTTCCTTTTCCACCACTTCTCCCCTGGCAATGATCAATTTACCCTCATCTATATTACCTCGGGTAAGCGATATCTTAGAGAATTCATCTTCGAGCGCACGTTTAGAAAGTATGGTATCCTTAGCGACATTTGGTTGTATCACATTAAAGAACAAGCGTTGGTATTGTGGATATAATGCTGATAGATTACGTGATCTTAATTCATCCCTGAGCGCATTATTTAGCTCCCCTATCCTGGTCAATTCTGAAGAAGCGATCCTGGTTGCTTCATTGTCCTGAACCAAAAAAATATCACGAGTCTCGATACTCCCGGAGCTTCTATCCAATATCCCTTTGCTGTATATTCCTTCCAGAATATCTAATCCTTCGAGTCTTAGCGGTGTAAGATTGTCGCGGAAAATGGGATCATCGAATACAGAGTCGAATTGTGCCTCGAAATCAGAAAGTACTGAAGCTTTGATACTTTCATCAAATTGATAATAACCCAACTGAGCTTGTGCCATTTGTTCCTGTTCGGCAGCAATTTCCTCATCAGATTTCAGAATGGAGAAGTCAAAAGGGGCGTACAAGTTTTCGTATTGCCATGGTTTCCCTTTTTGAAATTCATATTTGAACTTACCTCCTTTCGGGAAGAAGAAGACGATACACGCTACGGTAAGGAGATATAGGATATACTTATAAATGGAAGATTGTTTCCGATAAAGATTATCCAGGGTATCTGACATTTGCTCGTGCTTCTTCTTCAAAAATAGAAAATAAGATGGCAAAAAAGATGAATTGCTTTCCCTATTCCCCTTGGTCTAGAATTTCTTAATTTCGCAAGCATAAAATGTATCTTATGAAAGAGGTAGTTATTGTTTCCATGGCGCGAACTCCAATCGGAAGCTTTATGGGTCAATTATCGACAATTCCGGCACCGAGACTAGGGGCCGTTGCCATAAAGGGAGCTTTGGATAAAATTGGGTTGGATCCCGCTGCAGTAGAAGAAGTTCTGATGGGTAATGTTGTACAGGCAGGTACGGGTCAGGCACCCGCCAGGCAAGCCGCGATATTTGCTGGCATCCCTGATACTGTTCCCTGCACAACCATCAATAAAGTATGTGCTTCCGGCATGAAAGCTATAATGCAAGCAGCGCAATCCATTGCCCTGGGTGATACATCAATTGTGGTTGCAGGCGGTATGGAAAATATGAGCCTGATACCTCACTATGTGCACATGCGCAATGGTAAAAAATTCGGTCCGGCCCAACTTGAGGACGGCATGCAAAAAGATGGACTGGTAGATGTTTATGATCAGAATGCGATGGGCGTGTGTGCCGATGCATGTGCTGAGAAACATGATTTTAGTCGCGAAGATCAGGATGCTTTTGCTGTCCAATCCTACGAGAGATCAGCTACTGCGTGGGCCGCTGGAAAGTTTGCCGGGGAAGTGGTACCTGTTGAAGTGCCTCAGCGTCGCGGAGAACCTCTACAGGTTACTGAAGATGAAGAATACCGCAATGTAAAAATGGAAAAAATTCCGGCACTGCGACCTGCTTTTACGAAAGAAGGAACCGTCACAGCTGCCAATGCATCTACCATTAATGACGGGGCTGCTGCCATGGTGCTGATGAGTGCTGAAAAGGCGAAAGAAATGGGGATTAAACCCCTGGCCAAGGTCAGGGGATATGCCGATGCAGCACAGGAACCCGAATGGTTCACGACTGCGCCGGCCAAAGCCCTGCCAAAAGCACTGGCCAATTCCGGCGTCTCCATTGAAGAGGTCGATTTTTTTGAATTCAATGAAGCCTTTGCCGTTGTGGGTCTTGCAAATATGAAATTATTGGGACTAAACGATTCCAATGTAAATATTCACGGAGGGGCCGTTTCCCTTGGGCATCCGCTGGGCTGTTCCGGAGCACGGATCCTTGTAACCTTGTTGGGCGTACTTACACATGAAAATGCGAAACTGGGCGCAGCGGCAATTTGCAATGGTGGCGGAGGTGCTTCTGCTATGATACTCGAACGCCTGTAATCTCCTTTGAGGATATATGAAATACGGCATAAGCGAGCTGAGTATTGTACCGATAAGAATTGAGAAGAACGGCGCTTCGGCCATGTGTTCTCAATTGCTCTATGGAGAGTATTTTAAAGTAGTAGAATACAAAAAAAAACGCAGTCGGATCAGAACGATCCCTGATGGATGTGAAGGTTGGGTTGAAAACCGACAGATTCGGCCTTTAAGCAAAAAAGATTTCTTAGCCCTTAAGAATATAAAACGCACAAAACTATGTGCAGATCTTGTTTCCTTTATTGAAGGGGAAAACCATTTAACACCCATAGTGTTGGGTTCCCGACTGAACGGACTAAGATTATTAAAACAGCACTTCGATGGAGAGATCGTTAAGTTCTCTGTCAAAAAGAAAGCGCTATCCTCACTTGCTTTATCGTATTTAAACGCGCCCTACCTGGATGGTGGGAAAACCCCATTTGGCATTGACGCTCCTGGCCTTATTCAAATGGTTTACAGGCTTTATGGCAAGGAATTACCTCGTACTATTGTGGGGCAATCAAAGGAAGGTGAAGTACTCAGTTTTATTGTAGAAAGTGTTCAAGGCGACCTGGCGTTCTTTGATAATTCGGAAGGGGAACTGATCCATGTGGGGATCATGTTGGAGGATCACCATATTATTCATGCCTATGGGAAGGTAAGAATTGACAGGATCGATCATACCGGGATCTTCAATCGCGAAGAGAAACGGTATACGCACCAATTACGGATGATCAAAAAGATTGTATAAAAAATCCTCCCAGGGAATACCCGGGAGGATCTTTTTATGGACGATAATTATCTTATTCGTTCAATAACTCTTTAATACGCTTGAAGTTCTCAGTATCCCCTAAAGCGCCGTATATATTTTTTAACTGTGAGAGTACACCCTGGTTATCCGGGCTTATTTTTAAGGCGTTTTCAAGAATCGTTGCCCCTTCTAAAAAAAGCTCATCTTTTTTAGCCTTAAGCTCATCATAGCGCGCAGCATCTGCTCGTGACGTACCAAGAGAATTCATCTCATCAATTAATCCGTTCCCTTCATTTACAAAGGTTGTAGATAAATTCAGGTAGGCATTCATATAAGTAGGATCAATCTCGATCGACTTCTCATAAGAAGCACGTGCTTCTGCAAGATTGCCTTGCTCCAAGTTGATCACTCCAATATTATAATGGAGATCCGGGTTGTCCGGGGCCATGGTAGCCGCCTCACCCATTAACTCTTTAAACTTTTCCTTATCATCTAAGGAGTAGTAGAGATTAGCTTCGTTCAAAACGAGATTAACGTCATTAGGATCCGCGGCTCGTGCATCCTTATACGCCTGGATCGCCTTATCATTCTGTCCGAGAGTCGTATATATCAAAGCAATATTTTTAACGATCTCAGATCGCTTCGACTCAGATTTTTCTTCTGTAGGATTACTATGAGATTCTCCTTTTACCATGATATCACGCTGGAATGCATCTGCCCCGAAACTATCTGTCTCCCCGGTAGCATTGTTCGTTGCTTTGTACTCTACAGTACTCCCATCGTAATTCAGATCCTTCAATTGAGTGTAATAATCAAGTGCTGTTTCGTAATCCTTGGCATTTACTGCATAGCTTGCCGCAAAATATAGGAAGTTCGTGTCTTGCGGAGACATCTTGTAACTCATATAAAGTTTTTCAGCACCTTCCTCATACTTATTATTATTTCCGTCTTCTACCGCAGCATTTACAAGTTCAGCAGACATGCTTTTCATACGCGCATTAATGTCGTCTGAATATTTCTTGCTTTTGCTGCCTTCTTCAATTTCCAATGCTTTCTGAAATGAACTAACTGCATTCGCATATTGGGAGGCATCTCCTTTTGCAGCCTGGTCGGCATAGGCTTTGCCAAGGGTGTAGTAATACTGTCCCTTGATCTTATCATCGGTACCACCGATCATTCCAGTGATCCCTTCCAGGGTGGCTATAGCTGAGGCCGAATCTCCGCCTTTCATTGCTTTATCAGCCGCCTTTAATTCCGCTTTCTGCGAGAATCCGGCCAAGCAAAACAACATGGCCATTAACATACTAATAGTGGTCTTCATCGTAAATTGTATTTATTCTAGTGTTTAAATATATAATTATTTTGTTTCCGGGCTATCATTATCAATACCCGTGCCATCTTCTGTATTTACCTCCATATTCAAGATATCTGTATCATCAATATCTTCTTCATCCTTCATTACTTTCGCTACAGCAGCAATAGAATCTCCACCTTTCAGGTTGATCAATTTTACTCCCTGGGTGGCACGACCCATGGTTCGCAGATCTTCAACACTCATTCGGATCGCAATTCCCGATTTATTAATGATCATCAAATCATCACTATCAGAAACGCATTTGATCGCTACCAGCGGACCGGTTTTATCAGTAACAGAAATAGTCTTAACGCCCTTCCCACCACGATTGGTAATTCGGTAATCGTTGATGGCGGATCGCTTGCCATAACCATTTTCTGAAACGACCAGGATGTCTTCATCGAAATTATGGACAGATACCATACCAATAACCTCATCTTCCTCATTGGCTAGTCTAATCCCCCTAACTCCAGAGGCATTACGTCCCATTGGCCTGGTCTTACTTTCTTCAAAACGGATCGCCTTGCCGGACCTCAATCCTAAAAAGATCTCACTGGTCCCTGTTGTTAACTTGGCTTCGAGCAACTCATCCTCTTCCCTGATATTGATCGCAATGATCCCATTTTGTCTGGGTCTGGAATACTGCTCCAGGCTGGTCTTCTTCACCGTACCTTTCTTGGTTGCCATGATAACAAAATGGCTGTTTACATATTCTTCATCCTTGAGATCTTTGGTGCAAATGAAAGCTTTTACCTTATCATCAGGGGATATGTTGACCAGGTTCTGTATGGCCCGGCCTTTTGAAGTCCGACTGCCCTCTGGTATCTCAAAGACCCGCATCCAGAAACACTTTCCTTTTTGGGTGAAGAATAACATGTACTGGTGGTTCGTACCTACAAACAAATGTTCCAGGAAGTCTTCAGTCCTTGTTGAAGAAGCCTTCTGGCCTACTCCTCCCCTATGCTGTGTCTTGTATTCCGTAAGCGGTGTACGCTTTATATAACCGGCATGTGAAATTGTGATCACGACCTGCTCATCGGGGATCATATCTTCAATGCTCAAGTCTCCTCCTGCATAGTTTATCTCAGAACGGCGCTCATCCGCGTACTTATCTTTTACTTCTTGTAGCTCCTCCTTAATAATATTCATTCTGCGATCCTTATTCTCGAGAATGTCTTTTAAGTCTGCTATCGTTTTGATCAATTCGTCATATTCGGATCGGAGCTTATCTTGTTCCAGGCCTGTCAACTGACGCAGTCTCATTTCCACAATAGCCTTGGCCTGAACTTCCGTAAGTTTAAACCGCTCGATGAGTTTCGCCCGGGCTTCTTCCGGATTTTTGGAGGCCTTGATCAGGGCAATAACCTCATCAATATTATCTGAGGCAATGATGAGTCCTTCCAATATATGGGCACGGTCTTCTGCTTTCTTAAGCTCGTACTTTGTTCTTCTTACAACTACTTCATGCCTGTGGTCAACAAAATGTCCAATGATCTGCTGGACATTCAGGAGCTCAGGCCTACCATTAACCAGGGCAATATTATTTACACTGAAGGAACTCTGTAGTGCTGTATATTTATAAAGGGTATTTAGTACTATGTTTGGAATCGCATCACGTTTTAAGACATACACGATCCGCATTCCTTTTCGATCCGATTCATCGCGGATCGTAGAAATGCCTTCAATTTTCTTGTCATTGACCAGATCAGCCGTTTTCTTAATCATATCGGCCTTATTGACCTGGAACGGGATCTCGGTCACAATGATGCTCTCTCTTCCCTGTACTTCCTCAAAGGAAGCTCTCCCACGCATGACAACTCTGCCTCTCCCTGTATGGAAAGCATCGCGTACACCATCGTATCCATATATGATACCGCCTGTCGGGAAATCCGGTGCTTTAATATGCGTGATCAGCTCATCTATTTCAATCTTGGGATTATCTATATAGGCAATTGTACCATCTACCACTTCGGCCAGATTATGCGGAGGCATATTCGTTGCCATCCCTACGGCAATACCTGAAGCACCATTGATCAATAGATTTGGGATCCGGGTTGGAAGGACTGTGGGCTCATGCAGGGAATCATCAAAATTTAACTGATGATCTACGGTTTCCTTATCAATATCGGAAAGCATTTCATCTGCGATCTTCCGCATTTTGGCTTCCGTATAACGCATCGCTGCGGGACTGTCGCCATCAATAGAACCAAAATTTCCCTGTCCGTCTACCAACATATATCGCAGGCTCCACTCCTGGGCCATACGCACCATGGTATCATAAACCGAGGTGTCGCCGTGAGGGTGATATTTACCTAATACTTCCCCGACTATACGGGCCGATTTTTTGTATGAACTGTTAGATCTAACCCCTAATTCATGCATGCCATAGAGCACTCTGCGATGTACAGGTTTTAAGCCGTCTCTGACATCGGGTAAGGCACGTGAAACTATGACTGACATTGAATAATCAATGTAGGCCGATTTCATCTCATCATCAATATTTATGGGGATCAATTTCTCGCCTTCTGCCATCTATAAAATCTCGTGATTTTTGGGTTTATAATATCGTGGCAATATACATAAAATGACTCCTTCGGAAGGCATTAAAAGTCCACTTTATTAAGGAATTTATTAACAGCTGGAACGCCCGTATTCGTTGATAATTTGAGTGTTAATCATTTGGTAAATCTGCATTTTTTTCGTCATTTCGTCCTAGTTTATCTAATATAGGTATAGTATTTGACGTTCTTATACTAAGTTTTACTACTTTTAATCAAACTATTTTGGGTTACTATGGATGATAATTTTTCACCACGCGTTAAGGATGTAATTGCCTACAGCAAAGAAGAGGCTTTAAGGCTGGGTCACGATTTTATCGGGACTGAGCATTTGATGTTAGGGTTGCTGCGCGACGGGAATGGAAAAGCGATTAGCATCCTGGATGCCCTTGATGTGGATCTGGATCATTTAAGACGAAAAGTAGAGATCCTGAGTCCGGCAAATCCCAATCCGGGAGGCAACCAAAAAGACAAAAAGAATCTGCATTTGACCCGACAGGCTGAACGTGCTTTAAAGACAACTTTTCTTGAAGCCAAGCTTTTTCAGAGTTCCTCCATTAACACTGCGCATCTGTTGCTATGCATCTTGCGCAACGAGAATGACCCTACCACCAAATTATTGCATAAAATGAAGGTGGACTACGATGGGGTAAAAGACCAGTTTAAATCCATGATCACGAGCGAAGACGATTACATTGAACCTACGACCTCAGAATCTTATCCCAGCGATCCTGACGAACCTGCCGAAAGTAAGGAGGGTTCTTTTGGGAATTCATCCGGGCAAAAAGGAAACAAAAAATCTAAAACACCTGTTTTAGACAACTTCGGTCGTGACCTGACCAAGTTAGCAGAAGATAATAAATTAGATCCCGTAGTAGGAAGGGAAAAAGAGATAGAACGCGTCTCTCAGATCCTGAGTAGAAGAAAAAAGAATAATCCCTTATTGATCGGGGAACCCGGTGTGGGTAAAAGTGCAATTGCCGAAGGCTTAGCATTGCGGATAATTAACAAAAAGGTATCCCGTATCCTCTATGGAAAACGACTAGTAACCTTAGATCTGGCGTCACTCGTAGCCGGGACCAAGTATCGGGGCCAATTCGAAGAACGGATGAAAGCCGTAATGAACGAATTGGAAAAAAATGACGATGTCATCCTCTTTATTGATGAGATCCATACCATTGTGGGTGCCGGGGGTGCTACAGGCAGCCTGGATGCTTCTAATATGTTTAAACCAGCCTTAGCACGGGGCGATATTCAATGTATTGGCGCAACAACTCTTGATGAATACAGGCAGTATATTGAAAAGGACGGCGCTCTTGAGAGACGTTTCCAGAAGGTCATGGTGGAACCAACTACCGTAGAAGAAACTATTGAGATCCTCCAGAATATCAAAATAAAATATGAGGATCACCACAATGTAAATTATACAGATGAAGCTATACTCGCCTGTGTAAAGCTCACCAATCGTTATATGACAGACAGGTTCTTACCGGACAAGGCTATTGATGCCCTTGACGAATCCGGTTCCAGAGTTCATATTGTGAATATGGATGTGCCGGATCAGATCCTGGAGCTCGAAAAGCAATTGGAAGATGTACGCGACCTAAAAAATAACGTCGTCAAGAAACAGCGCTATGAAGAAGCAGCCAAACTCCGGGATGATGAAAAGCGACTTGAAAAAGAATTAGCTGTAGCCCAGGAAAAATGGGAGGAAGATAGCAAACAGCACAGGGAGACCGTGACCGAAGATAACGTGGCAGATGTAGTATCGATGATGAGCGGCGTTCCGGTAAACAGAATTGCCCAGACTGAAAGCAATAAATTGGCAGAATTACCGGAGTTGATCAAGGCGAATGTCGTTGGTCAGGATGAAGCTGTGGGGAAAGTGGCAAAAGCGATCCAAAGGAACAGGGCCGGATTAAAAGATCCGGACAAGCCTATTGGTTCATTTATTTTCCTCGGACAGACCGGTGTGGGTAAAACACAGTTGGCTAAGGTCTTGGCCATGGAATTATTTGATTCAGAAGAAGCACTTATTCGAATTGATATGAGCGAGTACATGGAAAAATTCGCTATATCTCGATTAGTAGGCGCACCTCCCGGATATGTCGGTTATGAAGAAGGCGGTCAACTAACTGAAAAAGTACGCAGAAAGCCTTACTCTGTTATCCTTTTGGATGAAGTAGAGAAAGCACATCCCGATGTGTTTAATATGCTACTCCAGGTATTGGATGATGGCTACCTCACTGACAGTTTAGGAAGAAAGATCGATTTCAGGAATACGATCATCATAATGACTTCAAATATTGGCTCGCGTCAACTCAAAGATTTTGGCCAAGGTGTAGGTTTTGGAACACAAGCCAAGAAGGATCAGGTAGACAGCCATCAAAAAAGTGTGATCGAAAACGCTTTAAAGAAAGCATTTGCGCCCGAATTCTTAAATAGGATCGATGATGTGATCGTATTTAATCCACTAGAGCGAGAGCATATCCATAAGATCATCGATATAGAACTCAATAAATTATTCCAACGGATCCGTGAGATAGGATATGAACTCAAACTTAGCGAGAAAGCAAAAGATTATATCGCTAATAAAGGATTTGACAAACAATACGGTGCACGTCCTCTAAAGCGAGCGATCCAAAAATACATTGAAGATGCCCTTGCAGAGGAGATCGTAAACGCGAAGCTCGAAGAAGGAGATCAGATCGCTATGGATCTGGATGAGAAGAAAGACACGTTGGTCATTAAAATAAAGAAAGCCAAAAAGCCTTCTAAAACTTCGGAATAATACCGTACGCGAATTATAATTAGAGCCCCATTTCGGGGCTCTTTTTTTTTGGCTTCATTTGTAGGAAAAAATCCCTGCAAGACCCCTAAAATAGCCGTATAAACGATATTTCAGCCTTTAGTCTAATATATTTCACCTCCTTCGACCTTGCACTTACATTCGCCATGAGTACACTATAATCCAACTACATGAAAATTGGGCCCGTTAAAAAATCCCGCATTATAAGGGAATACACAATAGATATTGGTACCATTCAGGTACATGACAACTTCCTCGTTTGTAAATTTAGCGAAGGAAGTACACTTACTTTGGAGAGAGCTTACCAGATAATTGGTATCTCCGAAATCCATTTCCGAGAACGTAATTTTGGGATCATCAGCGTAAGGAAACATGCCTTTGCTTTGGATCCGACTATCTATAGCTATTTACGTGAATTGCCATACTTGAAAGCATTTGCCATTGTCTCCCTTAGAGAAATGGATATGCATAACTTCAATATTGAGCGAATCTTTTATAAAAAGCCGATGGAGTTCTTTATTGATTTTAAAAAGGCGATTTCCTGGATCAACACAACCGTTAAGGCTGCTTAAGTAGCTTCTTGCTGATCGGCCTCAGCTTCTTGAGGAGGTTCCGGTTGTTTAAACAGTTCGATAAAAGCGTTACCGATATTTGCGATCAGATCGCTCGCTGTGGTGGCTTCAAAGCCCATAGCACTTGTAGCGATATCCCCTGATAATCCGTGTAAGTATACACCAAAGATAGCGGCCTGAATGGGCACATACCCCTGCCCCAGCAAGCCAGCAACAATTCCGGATAAGCAATCGCCACTTCCTGCTGTGGCCATACCCGGATTCCCGGTATTATTAATAAAGCCTTGCCCTTCGTAGAAAACTATGGTGTGAGCTCCTTTTATGATCAGGATACATGAATGGGCCTGGGAGAATGCTTTAGCCTTATCAAGCTTATCAAAATCGTCTTTCCATTCACCTAAAAGTCGGCGTAATTCTCCAGGGTGTGGTGTGAGGATGGCATCTTTTGGAATATGCTTCAATAATCCCTTTGATTTCGCCAGGATATTAATCCCATCGGCATCAATAACGAGTGAACCTTTATAAGATTTCAGAAAAGTACCAAAAGCCTTTGAAGATTCATCCGAAGTACCGAGTCCCATCCCAATGGCAACTACGTCCATTTTAGTAGTGGGATCAATGTTGGTGAGCATGACTTCATTAGGATCTGTTTCTGTCATCGCCTCCGGGAGGGCAGACTGTATGGCCGTATAGCCACAACGTGGAATAAAACTACTGACCAGGCCTGCACCAGTTTTCAAACATGCTTTGGCTGCCAGGATAACGGCTCCTATCTTCCCATAACTACCACCGATCATCATTACATGTCCAAAATCACCTTTATGCGAAAATTTAGGTCGCCCTTTATACCAAGGCAGGATCTCCGGTTTTTCCATTAAGTGATATTCTACCGGCGTAGTCTCAAGGTATTCTACATCCAATCCAATATCCAGTATATCCCACTCACGTATAAAAGGACCAGTTTCAGGAAGGAAAAAGACTAGCTTAGGTGCCTGAAAGCTCAGGACAAAATTACCTCTGATCACAGCTTCCGGGTTTTCAACAGCCCTGTCCATATATAATCCGGATGGCACATCAATGGAGACGATAAATGCCCCATTTTGATTAAGATAATTAATGATCTGCGCAACCCAGGGTTCTGGAGGCCTGTTCAACCCAATCCCAAAAATGGCATCAATAATAATGTCATCAGGATGTATTTCGGGCATTTCTGAACCCTCTTTAAGAAAATTAGGCCAGAGTTTTCGCTCTTTCAACCGATCCAGGTTTAATAAGAAATCCTTGGATCGCTTTTCACTATAATTAATCACATAGACATCAAAATTATAGCCGTGTTCCCATAAATGCCTGGCCAAGGCGATCCCGTCGCCTCCATTATTCCCTATCCCACAAAATATATGGATCTTGACTTGGGCTCCCTGCATCCGTGAATGAAGCCAATGGAACAATTGCATAGCTGCGCGTTCCATAAGCACGTCACTACTGATCTTTTGTTTCTTGATAGTGAACTTATCGGCCTCGTATATCTGACTAGCTGAAAATATTTTCATGGATACTGCGGATTCCTAATCTTAAAGAACTCAATTAAGCCCTCCGGTTTGTTGTGGTAATCAAATGTACTACTTTTGGCCCTGTAATAGAATACCTATAATAGTTAAGGAAGTAGGCTCAAGGCCTATTTTCTTTTTAGGAGGATTCTTTGTTGGTAGTGAATAGATTAGGTTAACCGTTATGCAAGATATTAAGGTTCTGAAATTTGGGGGATCATCTGTAGCAAATGCTACTGTAATTCGCCAGGTCAAGGAAATAATTACTGGGACAAATTCCCAATTCACAGCAGTTGTTGTCTCGGCAATGGGTGGGGTTACAGACTTGCTCATCAAAGCCGCCTTGGCCGCTTCTGAGGGTACAAAGGATTATAAGGAGTTCGTCATAGAAATTAAACAAAGGCATTACAGCGCCCTTGAAGATTTACTCGGTAAAAATCAAGAGGACACCAAAAGGGAGATCGATCAGTTTTTAGCGCAATTAGATACACTTCTGGAGGGAGCAAGCCTCACTGGTGAGATGACACCTAGGTTAATGGACAAGATCATCAGTCATGGTGAATTAATGAGCGCTACACAGATCAATGCCTTTTTTAGTCAAGAGGGCCTCTCTTCCTCTTTTAAAGATTCTCGTGACTTGATCTCCACCGATGAAAGCTTTGGGGGTGCCCGGGTATACCGCAAATCCACCTATGAGAAATGCAATGATTTTACAAGGGAACATCCCTCAGGGATCTTTGTATTCCCAGGATTTATAGGGACTACCGAAGGAGGGGAAACCACAACACTTGGTCGTGGGGGGTCCGACTTTACAGCTGCATTGCTTGCAGCAGGTTTTGAAGCTGAGGAATTACAAATATGGACTGATGTAAGCGGTATGTTTACAGCCAACCCTAAATTGGTCAGACAGGCAAGGGCTATACCCCGACTCTCCTATGAGGAAGCCATGGAACTTTCACATTTCGGTGCTAAAGTTCTTTATCCGCCAACCATACAACCCGTCCTGGAGAAACAGATTCCGATCTGGATAAAAAACACCTTTGAACCGGATGATAAGGGTACCCTCATCGCTTCCCATTCAGGTAAAAATGGAAAAACCGTAAGAGGCATAAGTTATATACCCGATATCAGTTTGCTTTCCCTTGAGGGTCCAGGCATGATTGGAATTCCGGGTATCTCCAAGCGGTTCTTTGAAGTCATGTCGCAAGCCGGGATCAATATTACTTTGATCACACAGGCTTCTTCAGAACATTCCATTTGTGTTGGTATTAGTGCTTCCGATGTGCATAGAGCCGAAAAATTAACAAATGAAGCGTTTGAATATGAGATCGACAGGAAGCAGATCAAGCCTGTGATCGTAGAAACGAACCTCGCCATTATTGCCTTGGTCGGGGATCAAATGAAAAGTCACCAGGGTCTGAGTGGAAAAATGTTCAGCACATTAGGCAGGAACAATGTAAATATTCGCGCCATAGCACAAGGGGCTTCCGAGCGAAATATTTCGGCAGTTATTGATCATGATGATGTAAAAAAAGCGTTGAATACTTTACATGAGGCATTTTTTGAAGTGCAAACACGCCAGCTTAATCTTTTTGTGGTTGGGGTAGGAAATGTAGGCCGAAAATTTCTCGATCAACTTAAGAATCAGGAGATATATTTAATAGAACATCTCAAGATCCGGATCCGTATAATTGGGATATCCAATTCCAGGACGATGGTGTTTAATGAGGACGGTATTGATCTCAAAGAGTGGGAAACCAGCTTATCTGAAGGCGTTCCATCAAACCTTGAAGAGTTCTTCCGGACCGCCCGTGAACTAAACCTTAGGAATAGTATCCTTGTAGATAATACAGCAAGTGCAGAGGTGGCTGCCGTGTATCCAAAATATCTTAGAGAGAACATTGCTGTGGTTACCTGCAATAAGATCGCCTGTTCCTCTTCCATGGAATTATATCGGGAATTAAAAGATCTTTCGCGTGAGTTTTATGCGCCCTTCTTATTTGAAACCAATGTAGGAGCCGGGCTCCCAATAATTGATACCTTGAAGAACCTCATAGTTAGCGGGGATTCAGTATTACGAATTGAGGCCGTTCTGTCTGGAAGTCTAAATTTTATTTTCAATCACTTCAACGGTCAAACCACCTTTCACGATGTCGTAAGACGAGCCCATGAAGAAGGGTATACGGAACCAGATCCACGTATCGACTTAAGTGGAAAAGATGTCATGCGGAAGATCTTAATTCTAGCCCGTGAAAGTGGATTTGACATGGAGATGTCTTCCATTAGCAATCGTGGATTCCTTCCTCAAAAATGTCTGGATGCTCCTAGTGTTGAAGCATTTTACAAATCCTTGAAAGAGGAAGAAGCACATTTTCAGAACCTCTTGCAAGATGCTGATAATGAAAATAGTACATTAAAATATGTCGCTAGATTTGCCGATAGCAAAGCAGAAGTGGCACTCCAAAAAATCCCTTCCGGACATGAATTTGAAGGGTTAAGGGGAAGTGATAATGTCGTATTATTCTACACAAATAGATACCCGGAACAACCTCTAATGGTCAAGGGCGCAGGTGCAGGAGCCGAGGTAACTGCTTCCGGTATTTTTGCGGATATAATAAGAATCGGTAATTTCTAACATATGGATAAGATCAAGATCTTCTGTCCGGCTACTTTATCAAATCTTTCTTGCGGTTTTGACGTACTCGGTCTTGCCCTTGAGCAAGTAGGAGATGAAATGATCATACGTAAAACTTCTGGAAATAAACTGAGCATAAGACAAACGGAGGGACCTGAGATACCCTTAGACCCTGCGAAAAATGTTGCCGGAGTTTCTGCTCGATCCTTGCTGGACCATTTAGGTTCAGAAGATGGATTTGACATAGAGATCGCCAAGCGCATAAAACCGGGAAGCGGTATTGGAAGCAGTGCGGCCAGTGCAGCAGGTGCTGTGTGGGGGATAAATCAATTACTGGGAGCACCTTTAACAACAAAAGAATTACTACCACATGCTATGACAGGTGAGGCTATTGCCAGTAAGGCCTGGCATGCAGATAATGTAGCCCCTTGCCTGATGGGCGGGTTTGTACTCATTAGGGGGTATGATCCCTTAGATGTCATCCAACTCTCTTTTCCAAACGACCTTGCCCTGGCTATCATACATCCACATCTTGAAATAAAAACAGCAGAATCCAGGACTTTGATCGGAGATAAAATACCCTTGAAAAATGCTGTGGCCCAATGGGGCAACCTGGGTGGATTGATCGCAGGACTGGCTTCAGGTGATCACGACCTAATATCCAGATCCTTAGTAGATCATGTGGCCGAACCTAAACGCAAGCACCAAATACCAGGTTTTGAGGAGATGAAAACTGTAGCAATTACCTCCGGAGCATTGGGCTTTGGAATTTCCGGTTCCGGGCCTTCCGTTTTTGCACTTTGCCGGGGTATCACGAAGGCTGAAGAAGTAGGACAGAAATTGGCTGATACCTTTACTCCTCAAGGTATAGCATTCGATCTTTACTGCTCGAGGATCCATTCTGAAGGAATTAGAATTATCCCTTAAGCTTATGAAGTATTTTAGCTTAAAAGATCCAACGCATCGCACTTCCTTCAGAGAGGCTGTCATTAAAGGACTCGCACCAAACAAAGGATTGTATTTCCCAGAGTCTATCCCTCAATTACCGGACGGTTTTATCAACCAGATCGAATCTTTATCAGAGCAAGAAATCGCTTTTGAGCTGATGTCGCCATTCGTTTCGGAAGATATTGCTACGGATGTCCTATCCCGAATTATAAAAGAAACACTAAGCTTTCCCCTGCCTCTGGTAAAACTTTCCAAAAGGCTGAGTGTGTTAGAATTATTTCATGGGCCTACAATGGCGTTCAAGGATATTGGCGCACGATTTATGGCACAGAGCCTGGGGCACTTTTACCGGAATGAAGACAAAGAGATCACTGTTTTGGTCGCTACCTCCGGCGATACAGGGGGAGCAGTAGCCAATGGTTTTTATAAAGTCCCAGGCGTGAAAGTGGTCATCCTCTACCCTTCCGGAAAAGTGAGTCATATACAGGAAATGCAGCTCACCTCCCTGGGGCACAACATCTCAGCCCTGGAAGTAGAAGGCACCTTTGATGATTGCCAGCATATGGTAAAAACGGCATTCATGGATCAGGACCTGACAAGTGCACAAACCTTAACCTCCGCCAATTCTATCAATGTAGCCCGTTGGTTGCCTCAAATGATCTACTTTTTGCTGGCCTACAAGCAACTGGAGGAGAAGAATGCCCCCTGGGTGATCTCGGTTCCCAGTGGTAATTTTGGGAACATCTGTGCGGGAATGCTGGCCCATAAAATGGGTATGCCTTGTCATAAGTTTATTGCCAGCACTAATGTGAACAAAACGGTTCCCGACTACCTAAAAACAGCCTCCTATAGTCCAGTAGCGTCCATACAGACCATTTCCAATGCCATGGATGTGGGTGATCCAAGTAATTTTAGTCGGATATTGGAATTATATAGATCGGATCACATCGCACTTAAACAAGATCTGGAAGGGTATTGGTTTACTGATGAACAAACCCGGGAAGCTATTAAGGAAATACATCAGCAATACGGGTATATAGGTGATCCTCATGGAGCAATAGGTTACCTGGGATTACTAGAATATTTAAAAGCCAATCCTGAAGCACAGGGGACTTTTTTGGAAACGGCACACCCGGCCAAGTTCAAAGATGAAGTTGAGAACACCTTGTCAATAGACATCGATCTTCCTGCCCAATTAGCCTCCTTTGCAGGCAACACTAAGGTGGCAGAGAAGATTCGCTCCTATGATGCCTTCAAGGCCTTTATTATGCGATGAAAATAAATACCTTTGCAAGCATAAATCCAGACACGAATGAAGGATACTGCCCTTAGTAAAATACACGAGTCTCTTGGCGCGAAGATGGTTGCATTTGCAGGCTATATGATGCCTGTTTCCTATGAAGGCGTGAATATTGAGCACGACACGGTCCGTAAAGGCGTAGGGGTTTTTGACGTCTCTCATATGGGCGAATTTCTGATCGAAGGCCCTAAAGCCTTGGAACTTATACAGAAAGTGAGCTCTAATGATGCCTCAAAACTCACCGTAGGCCGGGCACAGTACAGCTGTTTTCCTAATGAAACAGGGGGAATAGTTGACGATCTCATTGTATACAGGGTCAAAGAGGAGACGTACCTTTTAGTAGTGAATGCATCCAATATTGAGAAAGACTGGGCCCATATCTCTGAATACAATGAACGTATAGGGGCTGATATGCGGGATATCTCTGAGCAATATTCCCTGCTTGCCATTCAGGGGCCTAAAGCCTCCGAAGCGATGCAGTCCCTCACTTCTGTAGATCTGTCAGCCATTAAATTCTACCATTTTGTAGTGGGCGATTTTGCGGGTTTTGAACACGTGATCATCTCTGCCACCGGCTATACGGGATCGGGCGGATTTGAGATCTATTGCAAGAATAGTGAAGTAGCACAAATCTGGGAGCGCGTATTGGAAGCAGGGGAACCCTGGGGAATTAAGCCTATAGGTCTGGCCGCAAGGGATACGCTGCGATTAGAAATGGGGTATTGCCTATATGGCAATGACATTAATGACACCACTTCCCCATTTGAAGCAGGCCTGGGATGGATCACTAAATTCAGCAAGGAGTTTGTGAACTCCGAAGCCTTAGAAGATGCTAAAAGACGCGGACCTGAGAAAAAATTAGTCGGCTTTGAACTGGATGATCGGGGAATTCCGCGGCAGGGCTACGATATAGTTGATGGCAACGGCAAAAAAATTGGAGAAGTTACCTCCGGCACCATGTCACCTTCTTTAGGCAAAGGAATAGGTCTGGGCTATGTACCACCCATTTTTGCGGATGAAGGAAGCAAGATTCATATTCAGATACGCAAGAATGCCGTACCGGCTACGATTGTAAAACCTCCCTTTTACAAGGGATAACCTAGGTCATTGTGTAGATGGAAGATGCAGGAAAGAAAATTTTGATACTTGGGGGAAGCGGTTTTATCGGCTATGCTATTTATAAGGAGCTCTGCAATTACTACGATACCTACGGCACATATTGCACTGCTAAACATTCTTTTGAGCACAACCAGCAGTTTTATCACTACGATATGCAGGAAGACGATATTGTTAGTCTTCTCGAAAAGATAAAACCCAACATTATTATATCAGCACTGCGCGGTGATTTTGGTGCCCAGATACAGGCTCATCAGCATTTGATAGAATACATTCGGGGCCATGAATGCCGCTTATATTTCCTTTCCTCTGCGAATGTGTTTGATGCTTATAGCAAATTTCCTTCCTACGAATACGACAAAACCTTGTCAGAGAGTATTTATGGTAGGCTGAAGATCAAAATTGAAAATATGTTGCTCAGGTTGCCTAAGAAAAAATATGGGATCCTAAGGCTTCCCATGGTTTTCGGTAATAATTCGCCACGGGTAAAAGAGATCAAGGATGCGATCTGGAACAATGAAGCTGTAGAAGTATTTCCCAACCTCATTATTAATGTGACTCATGATGACAAGCTTACCCAACAAATACACTACCTGATCAATCGGAACAAATCCGGTATTTACCATTTAGGGAGCAAAGACCTGGTCCATCATGACGATTTTATCCGGGAAATGGTAGATCGCATCGGACTTTTTAATGCCATTTATAAGCGGGTCTATACGACCAATGACGAGCGTTACCTGGCTGTCCTTCCCAAGAAAAACAAACTTCCAAAAAATTTGAGGGCAAGCTACCAGGAGATCATAGACCACCATCTGACCACCTGATTTTTTGCTACTTTTAAAGATCTAATCTGCATCTGATGAAAAAATATGAAGAGCGTGAAACTGAAGGCAAACTAGTTAATTTACCTGGGTGGACATTTGCCAATGATGGGATCGAAAAGGAATTTAAGTTTACCGACTTCAAAACTGCTTTTGGGGCGATGACACGAATTGCTTTTGAAGCCGAAGGTATGAACCATCATCCGGAATGGTTTAATGTCTACAGCACCGTAAAGATCAGGCTAAGTACCCATGATGCCGGTGGGGTCACCGACAAGGATTTCACGCTTGCGGAAAAGGTAGAAGCTATAGTAACCTCTATCGCCTAAATCCTTATTGATTTTTTTATTTTTATCATCATATTTTTAAATAGATATGGGAAGAGCCTTTGAATTTAGAAAAGCGCGAAAGATGAAACGATGGGCAGCTATGTCCAAGGCCTTTACGCGTATCGGTAAGGACATTGTGATGGCTGTCAAAGAAGGCGGTCCCGATCCGGATTCTAACTCCCGTCTACGAGCCGTCATACAAAATGCCAAGTCCCTCAATATGCCCAAAGACAATATTGAACGGGCTATTAAACGAGCAAGCGATAAGTCGCAGGGAGATTTTAAAGAAGTGCTTTTTGAAGGCTATGCGCCTCATGGAATAGCCATCCTTATAGAAACGGCAACCGACAATAATACACGCACTGTAGCTAATATCAGAAGTTATTTTAATAAATGCAATGGCAACCTCGGTACTTCTGGTTCCGTTGAATTCATGTTCGACCATACGTGTAATTTTATCATTAATCCGGAAGGGATTGACGCTGAGAAACTGGAATTAGAGTTGATCGATTTTGGCGCTGAGGAAGTCTTTACGGATGAAGATGGCATTCACATTTATGCTCCTTTTGAAAGTTTTGGTGCCATACAGAAAGAGTTGGAAAACCGGGGTATTGAGATCATTTCCTCAGGTTTCGACCGTATCCCGCAGGTTACCAAGGAGTTGAACCCGGAACAGACAGAAGATGTTGAAAATCTTTTGGAAAAGATCGAAGAAGATGACGATGTGCAAAATGTATTCCACAGCATGAAAGAAGGCTGAATATCTCTTTCCTAAGAAGTCTAGTTACAGATACCCGTCGGATAATATAATCCAGCTTGCATTCCATTATCCCTTATCAATTTGGCCCTCCAATGACATAAATCATTGTTCTCCTCATACATGGAGCTTATATTGATTGTTGTGATTAGAGATACCTCTTGTAGAGCTAATCAAGAAAAGGAAGAAATAACCAAAAAAAAATGACTATGAAAACAACAACTTTACCTATTTGGAGACTTTTGAGCATATTTCTAGCCCTTTTTGTATTGGCATGCTCTTCTGACGATGACGTTGAAAAAGTAGA
>Ga0265309_10000088_pt1 | contig 29190 bp, 27 predicted proteins | sample Helome_FD_192492 | JGI IMG/M metagenome (GOLD analysis project Ga0265309, IMG submission 192492) | Marine sediment microbial communities from subtidal zone of North Sea - Hel_20160524 (Illumina Assembly) | ecosystem: Environmental > Aquatic > Marine > Subtidal zone > Sediment ...
AGAAATTGCAAAACGAGAGTTAGCTGCTTTGATGAATGTAGAACCAGGAGTTGATTTTACTCTTCAAGAAGCAGAAGAATCACGATTGCCTGCATCGCCAACTAATATTCGTAAATTAGAAGAACTAGCGTTACTTCAACGTCCTGAACTACGTGAAGAAGACTCTAAAAAACGTATAACTGCTAATGAGACGCGTAAACAGCTGGTCAGTATGTTTCCAGCTATAAGCTTAGACTATGGGTTTAATTATGATTCCAATAATCTTCTTTTTCACAATAGCTGGTTCCAGGGCGGTGTTAGAGTATCGTGGAATATAATGCGCCTTGCAGCTTTACCTGTACTTCTTAAAAATCAAGAAGGGCAGGTTGAAGTTGATCGTTCAAGAAGAATGGCCTTATCAATGGCAATTATGACTCAACTGCGTGTGAGTGTAGAGCGATATCGATTGGCGCTAATAGACTTTAAACTTGCAGATATTGGTTCTCAAGTTGATCAGCGTTTAGCTACTAATATGCGTGCTTCTGTTACAGCTAGATTGAATAGTGAGCTAGAAGTGATCAGAACAAATGCACGCGCGGTATTGGGAGCATACCAACGGGCTAATGCATATGCCAATGCACAAATTGCCTTTGGACGTCTCTACAATACACTCGGTTTTGATCCGTTACCTGATAATTTTGAAGACAATAATCTTGAAGAGCTAACAGTACGTATTCGTGAGCACCTTCAAGAAACCGAGAAAGATACACTTAGAATGACATCTAACTTATTCGGCCATTTGCCGAAAGTTTCAATTCTGTTTTCAGGAATTGAAAGCCCTGTCATGCAAGTTCGTATGAAAGCTCAAGTAGCTGTATTACTGGCACGTCATCAGATTGAATTAGATGAAAAAGATGGTTTTCCCTTAGTGTTTACTTTACGAAGCATTCCAAATGAAGAGAAAGAGACAATTTCCTGGACGTTAGAGCTTGAGGGTTACAATGCTACGAATAAGAGATCAGCAAAATTTGTCACTACAATACCAAATCATTCACGCGATACAGCCTATGAGAACGCACTAATTGCAGCTGTGACTTCTACGCTTCCTGAGCTCCACTCATGGTTGGTTGAGTTAGAAAAGGGGGATAAATGATATATTGGCTTAGTGGTAGTCTGGTTATCCTGGTCTTAGTGACTGTGTTACTTACACCAGAATCAAATGAGACATCTAAACCAGGTACAGTAGCATCTGTGGTAAGTGAAGAAACTGTAACTGCAGATGCTACGAGTAGCTCAGTTCAACCAACTTATTCAGTTCCAGAAGTGAGTCCTACTGAAGGAGGTGACCAAACTACAAACAATGGTACTAAAAGTGTAGAGGCCATCGTTAAGCCTGAGTTTGCCAGTAATAATTTTTCTGAGAATCAAGGGAAAGAAACAAAAGTTGGCGGAAATGAAGTGGTACGAGTATTGCTTATACCTGATAAAGAAACAACAGTTTCTCGGTCAGGTTCCAGTTTAGCAGCTGCACGGATTAATAAATTAAATGTGGCTTTGGGTAGTAGGTTTAAAACTGGCAATACACTTGTTACCTTTAATTGTATTGAGCCACGCGCACGATTGGCAATGGCTAAAGCAGAGTTGTCGGGTGCTGTAGAAACACATACAGCAAAATTAAGGATGCAGGGGTTAGAACAAGCGAGTGATGTTGAAGTTGCTCTGGCAGCTAGTGATGTAGCTAAAGCTCGTGCGACTGTTAAATTAAGTGTATTACAAATAAAATATTGTTCAATCAGAGCACCTTGGGATGGACGTATTGCAAAAGTTTACGTACGGAATCACATGACAGTAACGCCTGGTCAGCCTATGCTTGATTTAGTAAAGTCTGGTCCGTTAAGACTGAAGGTTAATGTTCCATCAAGATTACTGAGTAAGCTTAAAGTTAACTCAAAATTTGAAGTAAAGATTGATGAAACTAGGAAAACGTACCAAGCAACTGTAGCAGCCATCAATAGTCGTGTTGATTCTGTAAGTCAGACAGTTGAGATTGAGGGGTTGATGGCCCAAGAATTTCCTGAGCTTCTTGCAGGAATGAGTGGTACCGCAATTATACCCAAATAATGTAATTAGATAGATATTCCAATCGACTTCATAGTGATGTTTATACTACACAATGAATGATACCAACGAAGCAATTGAGAAGTCTCAATTTGACGCAGCTCATAACTTGGCTTTACGTTCTGTACAGTCTGTCAGTCCAGCTGACCTCGTTTTTATTATAGTAAATGAAACAATATCTTTGGCGCCATATAGGCAAGCAGCATTCTTTACTGTAACACCTATCGGATCACTTGAGCTTTCAGCAGCATCAGGTCTGGTGAGTGTGGCAGAAGATTCTCCCTATGCAATATGGCTTAGTGGTTTCGTTAAATATCTCTCCAAAAATTATACGAAAGAGGCTGGTTGCCATAAGCTTAATTTTTCAGAAGCACCAGAAGAGTTTAAAGATGGTTGGGAAGAATGGTTGCCTGAGCATTTGGTTATAGCGCAGTTGTTTGATCATGCAGGGGTCCTTCAAGGGATGGTGATGTACGCCAGAGAAGAACAATGGCTATCCAATGAGCTTGAGAAGTTAGAACACATACATCAGATTTATGGTTCCTGTCTTGGTTTTTTAAGTGAAGTAAAGGTTGATTTTGTTACAAGAATACGTGGATGGATGGGTAAAGCAGTTAGCTATTGGGCGGTAATTGCTATATTTGTAGGATTATCTATCCCTATTAGATTGTCGGTTTTAGCTCCTGGTGAGATTGTCGCATTAAACGCATTTGCCGTAGCTGCTCCACAAAAGGGTGTAATCAGTAAAGTTCATGTGCAGCCAAATGCAGTAGTTAAGGCTGGAGACTTATTGTTTTCATTAGACGATACTACTATTACTAGTCAGCTGGATGTGGCTGCAAAAGGACTGTCAATTGCACGTGCAAATGCATTAAATGCACAACAGCGAGCATTTAATGATCTTAAAAGTAAAGGTGAAATTGCTTCGGCGATAGGTCGTGTTAGAGAGAAAGAGGCCGAGTTAGCATCATTAAAATCATTAATGGCAAGAGTGGAAGTGCGAGCTGAACGTGACGGCATAGTAATTTATGGAGATCCAAATGATTGGATAGGAAGACCGGTACAAACGGGAGAGCGAGTGATGCAATTGGCGAATCAGAATGATGCAGGCTTGTTGGTATGGTTGCCAGTTCACGAAGCATTAAATTTAGAAGTTGGTGCACCAATGCGTTTATTCTTGCATATTGACCCACTAAATCCATTATCTGCATCATTATTACAGACCAGTTATCAGCCTACGATGAGTCCAGAAGGTGTGTCTGCATATCGAATAAAAGGAAAATTTGCAAATGATACGGATATGCCACGTATCGGTTTACGAGGTACTGTTCGTATATCTGGTAAGTGGGCTACTTTGGGATACTATTTCTTCCGAAGACCCATAACTGCAGTACGTGAGTGGACTGGCCTATGAGTTCATTTGTGCATCAAGACTCGAACAGACAGATTTTTCTTCCTCCCTTACGTGAGGAACTTAAATTACTTCCAGCGGCACCAAATAGTGATGGATCATCAGCCTGGATGGTGCAGGATCCAATTAGCAATAGTTTTTTTCGTATTGGGTGGCTTGATTTTGAGGTGCTGCTACGCTGGGCTTATGGTTCACCAGAGAAAATTGTAAGTTCAGTTAATAACGAGACAACATTAGATATTGAGGTTACAGATGTAAATGATTTAAAAAAATTCTTGGAACAAAATAGGCTACTTCAAGCAAATAACCAGGCAGCTGTTGACCAATTGAGGGAAAGTGCTAAAGAACAGAATAAAGGCTTAATCAACTGGATACTTCATCACTATCTTTTTTTTCGCATTCCTCTTTTTCGTCCTCAAGTTTGGCTTGCAAAAATGATGCCATGGCTTAGTTGGATATTTACTCGTACTACTGCTTTTGTTGTTACTTTACTCAGCTTGCTGGGAGTGTTTTTGGTCCTACGACAATGGGAAACATTCTCCAGTACATTCGTTGATCAACTTACCTGGTCTGGTTTATTAGGATATTCAGTAGCGCTAGTTTTTGCAAAAGCCTTACATGAAATGGGGCATGCACTCACAGCAACCCGTTATGGCGTTCGTGTTGCACATATGGGAGTGGCATTATTGGTAATGTTCCCAATGTTATATACCGATACCAGTGAAAGTTGGAAACTCAGTAATCCGCGGCAGCGTTTAGCAATCGCAGGTGCAGGTATTATTACAGAATTAGCTTTAGCAGGTTTAGCTACATTAGCATGGAGCCTGTCTCCAGATGGGTCAGTTAAAAGCGCATTATTTTTTCTGGCTACGACGAGCTGGTTGCTAACTTTATTAGTTAACGTAAGTCCATTTTTACGCTTTGATGGTTATTTTATACTGAGTGATGCAATAGATTACCCAAATCTGCATCAGAGATCTGGTGAATTTGCACGAGTTTGGCTCAGACATGTTTTACTTGGTTTTAATGACGATTGGCCTGAAGATATCCAGAATAATAGTAGAGCATTTCTAATTTTATTTGCATTTATGACGTGGCTGTATCGACTTGTAGTATTTCTTGGTCTTGCGGTACTTGTGTATTATTTTTTCTTTAAAGTTTTAGGTATTCTTCTTATGGCAGTCGAGTTGGTTTGGTTCATTTGGAGACCTGTATGGTCAGAATTAAGTATTTGGTATGAAAGAAAAGCTGAAATTAAAACTAATCGTATGTGGGCGGCATATGTGTTTCTTGGGATTATTTTATTATTGTTACTTTTACCATGGCAGACGGGGATTAAAGGACCAGGGTGGGTGCATCCAGAACGATCGCATGTACTGTATTCGCCTTTACCTGGTCGGTTAGTTAGCCTACCAGAGTCTGATAACGTTGTTAGTGGACAACCATTATTTATTTTAGAATCTCCTGACCTTCGACTATCAGCAGAGCGGGCAAGGGAGCTTGCTAAGGCGCGTACAAATGAATTAATTGGTTTAATTGGACTTCCAGATGGTGAAGCTCGTAGAGAGCAAGTGAGAGCACAGAAAGAGAAATTCATTGCTGAAGAGAAATTATTTCAGGAAGAGCAGGCACGGCTAGAAATATCAGCACCATTTTCTGGGGTAATTGTTGATTTAGATTCTGACCTTGCACCTGGTGTGTGGATTCAACCCAGCCAGCCTTTAGCTACCTTAGTTGATTATTCAAAATGGGTGGTTGATACATACATTCATGAAGAAGACGTTCATCGAGTAAAACCCGGCGACAGAGCGCAGGTATACAGGCCACTAAGACTTGGAGTATTACAAGGACAAGTTATAAAGGTTGATGCTACCCGTACGACTGTACTTCCACATTACAGCTTAAATGCAAAGTCAGGAGGTGATATTGTTACTTTAGAAAATGAGGAGAATATCCCTAGAGACGCAATATACCGTGTTAGGGTTAAGTTGGATGCACCCCCACCAGAAAGTCGCCAAATGAAAACGGGGAATGTGGTAATTAGTGGTGAAGCGAAAGCATGGTTGCCAACTATTCTTAAGCGTATTGGTGCTGTAGCTGTGCGTGAGAGTGGGTTTTAGTTTTTTCTGCAATAATGTTAAGTGCTGGCGTTTAATAATACATATTTGTTATGTTTAATAAGAGTTTTTCAATGGAATTCTACACTGAGGAAATTCTGATTATGTTCGGTCATGTTTCATGTTAGCACGCCATTTGCTATGAAGAGGAAAAATTTCTATCTTTGCCCAGCAAGTTTTTGTAAGTTCAAAAAAATTATGATGAGCATACAATGAGATCACTAGTTACTGGCGCAAACGGTTTTGTTGGTTCAGCGGTTATTCGTTGTTTACTAACTGCCGGACATGAGGTGCGGTGTTTAATCAGACCTGGAAGTGACCAGACTAATTTGGAGGGGCTACCCGTTGAAATATCAGAGGGTGATTTGCGCGATATTGCTTCATTAAAAAGTGCAATTACTAATTGTGAGAATTTGTTTCATGTGGCTGCAGATTACCGTTTATGGGTGCCGGATCCTGAAACCATGTATGACATTAATGTTAAAGGGACACAGGAACTGATACTTGCAGCAATTGAATCTGATATTAGTCGCATAATTTATACTAGTAGTGTAGCTACTCTGGGAATTAATTCTGATGGTAGTGCAGCAGATGAAGAAACTCCCTCTAGCCTTATCGAAATGACCGGGCATTATAAACGTTCAAAATTTCTTGCTGAGCAGGTAGTGCAGCACCTGACCAACAAATATAAATTACCTTTAGTTATTGTAAACCCTTCTACTCCAATAGGGCCACGTGATATAAGGCCAACGCCGACCGGGCGGATTGTACTTGATACACTTTGTGGCCGGATGCCAGCTTACATGAATACTGGTCTTAATATTGCGCATGTTGACGATATTGCACATGGTCATTTATTAGCATATATGCATGGAAAGTTTGGAGAGCGTTATATATTGGGTGGTGAAAATATGAATTTAGTTCAAATTTTGCAGATAATAGATGAAATTTGTAGTAAAAAGGTAAAACGAATAAATATCCCAATGCCACTAATTTTTCCTATAGCCTGGATAATGGAGAAGATTGCAATTGTTACAAATACTCAACCACGTGCATCAATAGACAGTATTCGTATGGCAAATAAGAAGATGTTTTTCTCAAGTGAAAAAGCAACTCGTGAATTAGGCTATCAATATCGACCGTCAGCAGAAGCGATAAAAGATGCAGTAACCTGGTTTCAAAACAATGGATATTGTAATAGTGGGAATATTCATTCTCATACCAGAAAGAAATTTCCGGTATAGATTGTATCCATACAGCAAAAGCTATTTTAAAAGACTCTGTATATAGTTATCGTGCAAATTTTCGTAACACTACCATTAATTCATCAATTGCCACTTTACCTTTGCCAGACTTGATCGCACTTTGCATGCAGCCATGAGTATGATTTTCAAGTAGTCTTATAGAAAAAGCATCAAGGGCAGACTGTAGTGCAGATACTTGAGTTAGTACATCAACACAATAACGATCTTCCGCTATCATTTTAGTAACACCACGTACTTGGCCTTCAATACGGTTGAGACGTTTTATCAGCGCATCTTTATCTGGTTGTATCACAGATTTAGACTTAGATATTGACTTCAAAACCTGCCTCCACAATAGTCTCTTTAAACTGATTTATATTTGCTTTTTCTGGGTCATATTGAATTTTAACCTGATTGCTTTCTAGTGAAATATCTACACAATTTACTCCAGAAATTTTTTCTACCACGTTCTTTATGCTATTGACACAGCCCATGCAGGTCATGCCGTTGATATTCAGAATGGTCGTTTGCATTTTATATTTTCCATTTTTATCAAAGTTTATATATTAACAGCTAGGCTGCCATCTTTTTAACAACAAAGAGTTCCCAACTACTGACACTGAGCTCATTGCCATTGCAGTGGCAGCAATTACAGGATTGAGTAGCCCTAATGCCGCCAGCGGTATGCCTAGAGCATTGTATATGAAGGCAAAGAATAGATTCTGGCGAATTTTGCCTAGCGTTTTATTAGATAAAGAAATGGCATCAGCTATACTCAATAGATCATTGCGTATTAAAGTAATGTCAGCAGTTTCAATTGCTATATCGGAGCCGGCACCTATAGCGAAACTTACGTTGGCCGCAGCTAATGCTGGAGCATCGTTTATTCCATCACCCACCATAGCAGTAAATTTACCTTTATTTTTTATACTTTCTACTTCAGTAGCTTTGTCTTGCGGCAATACTTCAGCGTGGTAACTGGTGATTCCTACTTGCTCTGCAATAGCAGCGGCAGTAGTAGGGCTGTCACCTGTTAGCATTATTACTTCGATTCCCATTGATTGCAGTCGCTTCACTGCTTGTATAGAAGTACTCCTCAGTTGATCACCGATTTCAAGATATCCAAGGACTTCAGAAGTGTTGCCAAGTTTCTTGGCAGCAGTAATGATAGTCTTACCTTTTGCCTGAAGTTTTGCTACATAATTGGCATCAATTTCTGCACCATGATCAATTAAAAATTTTACTGTGCCAAGTATGTAATCTATATCATCGATACGAGCAGTAATCCCCCTGCCTGTAACAGCAGTAAACTCACTGACTGTATGTAGTTTAATATTCATGCTTTTCGCACATTCTAAAATTGCTTTGGCAAGAGGATGTTCTGATCCTTGTTCTAGCGTAGCAGAAATCTGTATTAAATCATGCTTAGTAATGTCTCCTGAAGGAATAATATTGGTCACTACAGGTTTACCTTCTGTCAAGGTGCCAGTTTTATCTAAAATTAGTGTTTGAATTTTTTCCGCTTGTTCTAGTGCGGCAGCATTTTTAACCAGTACTCCAACTTGCGCGCCACGTCCGGTTCCGACCATGATTGCTGTTGGTGTGGCTAGTCCAAGTGCGCAAGGGCAAGAAATTACCAGTACAGTTACGGCGTTGATGAGTGCTAAAACAAAGTCATCGACAAGCCACCAAGTTAGTAACAGAGTTAGTACACTGATAAATACTACTATAGGGACAAATATACTGGAAACTGTATCTGCCATTCTCTGAATTGGTGCTTTGGAACCTTGAGCTTCTTCCACCAATCGAATAATAGCTGCAAGTTGTGTGTGGCTGCCAATACTAGTAGCACGGCACTTAAGTAATCCTTGTTGGTTCATTGTTGCAGCATAGACTTTTGCTCCGTAATTTTTTGAAACTGGTAGACTTTCACCAGTTAACATTGATTCATCAACACTAGATGATCCCTCTGTGACAATACCGTCTACCGGCAGATTTTCGCCTGGACGTACAATAACAGTGTCATTTATCTTAATAGTATTTGCATCAATTTCAATAATCTGACCATCACGTTCTACTCGTGCAGTTTTAGGTTGTAATTCTATAAGCTCTTCAATAGCCGCTGAAGTTTTACTTTTGGCACGAGCCTCCATTAGCTTGCCTAACAAAACAAGCGTGATGATGGCTGCACCTGACTCAAAATAAATATGTTGATTCAGCGCTAACAACGTAACGACCGCACTAAAGAAATATGCCATACTTGTTCCAAGCGCAACTAAGACATCCATGTTTGCACTACCCCCACGAAGTGCATACCATGCACCTTTATAGAAACGCATACCTATCCAAAATTGTACGGGTGTGGCTAGTAGCCATTGCAGCCAACGTGGCAACAGCTCGGTAGTTGTTCCTGAAAAAATTGTACCCATATGTAACATTAATGGAAGAGTAAGGGCGGCAGAGATCCAAAACATGCGAAGCTCTCTCTTGTAGGAAGCCATTTGCCGTGTTTTTTCTTCTGCACGATTAGTTGCGTTGATTTCGGTTGCGGTATAGCCTTCCTTAACAATAGCAGCAATTAGGTTACTTACTGTTACAGAGCCAGGTTTGAAATTAATATGGGCTTTCTCAGTAGATGGATTAATGGTAGCAGTTACTCCTGGAAATTTATTTAATACTTTTTTAATACGCTCGCTACAATCAGCACAAGTCATCCCACTGATTTGTAGTTGTACCGATTGGGAGACGACATGAAACCCTGCATTCTCAATAGAATCAATTAATTTGTCGGGTATAGTCTGAGTTTCATCGAATTTAATTCGTGCCTTTTCATTGGCCAGGTTAACTATCGCATGCACGCCAGGAAGCTTATTTAGACTTTTCTCTATGCGTGTTGCACAGGCCACACAGGTCATCCCTTCTATAGGTATTTCAATTTGTCTGAGATTAGGAGGATTCAAAGTAATTCCTAGATATTTATTGGACCAACATATACCCCATAGGGGTATATGTCAACTGGCATTAAAAGGAATTATTGAAATAGGGCTAGGAACAGAAATTTAAGATATATGTGAAACTATATTTACGTAAGAAACTAGTCTTCTCGACGCAAATGGGGAAATAAAATTACGTCCCGAATACTAGGGCTATCAGTAAGTAACATGACTAATCGATCTATACCTATACCTTCACCAGCAGTGGGGGGTAGGCCATACTCTAATGCACGGATATAATCTTCGTCATAGTGCATAGCTTCTTTATCACCTGATTCCTTAGCGCGTACTTGTTCTTGGAAGCGCGCCGCTTGATCTTCTGGATCATTTAACTCTGAGAAGCCATTAGCCATTTCACGTCCAGTTATATACAGCTCAAAGCGGTCAGTTATTTCAGGATTATTGTCATTCCGGCGAGCTAACGGGGAGACATCTGATGGATAATCAACTATAAATGTCGGATCAATTAGTAAATGTTCAGTTGTTTCATCAAATAAGGAAAGCTGTAATCCACCAATTCCATCTTCAGGTTTATAGTTAACATCGAGCATTTCTAATTTATTTATTAGGAAAGTACGGTCATTTAGATGTAGATCAGTATATTCCGGGTGAAATTTCTTAATTGCTTGGGTGATTGACAATCGCAAAAATGGATTCGCAAGATTTATTTTATGCCCTTGATAAGTGATTTCGGTAGTACCTAAGACTTCTGTTGCTATATCGCGGATTAGTGTTTCAGTAAGATCCATAAGATATATATGATCCTGGTAGGCTTCGTAAAACTCCAGCATGGTGAACTCAGGATTATGACGGATGGAGATACCTTCATTTCTAAAACTACGGTTTATTTCAAAGACCTTTTCCATTCCGCTCACTACTAAACGCTTTAAGTATAGTTCTGGTGCTATACGTAAATATAGGTCCATGTCCAAGGTGTTGTGATGTGTGACAAAAGGGCGGGCTGCCGCACCACCTGGAATAGGGTGCATCATTGGCGTTTCTACTTCTAAATAGCCTCGTTTTACAAAGAAATCACGCACAGATTGAATAATTTTAGATCGGGTTAAAAATACTCTGCGTGTATCCTCATTTGATATTAGATCAAGATAACGCTGACGATATTTTTGTTCCTGATCAGTTAGGCCATGAAATTTTTCTGGTAAGGGGCGTAATGATTTAGTCAATAGGTGCAAACCTTTCACACGTACTGTCAGTTCACCAGATTTAGTTATAAAGAGTATTCCATGTGCACCTAAAATATCGCCTAGATCAAAATGCTTAAATGCAGCATGTACAGATTCACCCGTAATATCGTTGGTAATATATAGTTGAATATGTCCACTCATGTCCTGAATAGTAGCGAAGCTAGCCTTACCCATTACACGTTTTAGAATCATGCGCCCAGCTACCTCAACAGATATGGGATCTTTCTCCAGAATATCATTTGATTGGTTACCATGTTTCTTGTGGAGATCTGATGCAAGATTATTACGGCGAAAATCATTTGGGAAAGCAATGCCTGCCTCACGCAAAGCAGCTAATTTAGCACGACGCTCCTCAATAATCTGATTAGTGTCTTGTGGAAGATTGTGTTCTTGTTCACTCATTTATTAACCTCAAAAAAGCGTATTAGTCCTTTGACATATGTGGCGGCAATTATAGCGTTGTGTATCACTATGCGCTATCATCTTGCTTAATCAGGTGCACAGTATATTTTCCTAAGTAATAATATTTATATACCTATTGTTAATAGAAAATATTGAATTGTTAGAATATTGTATAGGCGGAACACAAAAGAATAACAGTACTTTGTCCACTTTATGGAAAATTTAGAAAAACTAAATCTAGCTGAGTTGAAACATAAATTGTCAGAAGAGCAATTTAGGGTTACACAGAAGAATGGTACGGAACAGCCCTTCAAAAATACATTCTGGAATAATTATAAGCCAGGTATTTACGTAGATGTGGTATCGGGCGAGCTGCTATTTAGTTCATTGGATAAATATGATTCAGGTACTGGCTGGCCAAGTTTTACGCGTCCAGTCCAGAATAGTGGGATTATTGAGAAGCAGGATAACAAATATGGTATGGAGCGAATTGAAGTACGTTCAAGGTATGCAGATTCACATCTTGGGCATGTTTTTAATGACGGCCCAGATCCGACAGGGAGGCGCTACTGCATCAATTCAGCATCTTTACGATTTATCCCAGTTGAGAATATGAGTGAAGAAGGATATGGGACTTATATTGATACTTTTATACAAGCAGGCTTGGTCAATAAAAATGGTAATAATTTAAAGAGCGAGTCTGGATAGTGATTAGAATAATCCGAGCTTTATTATCTATAGATTTTGATAACTGAGAAAAGAAAGTAGTACGAATTAGCGCTCATTTTTTTACTAAGGACTAGGCCCCCTGTTTCAAGCTTGCTTGGATAAATTCGTCAAGCCCACCGTCAAGTACCCCCTGAGTATTACCAATCTCCAGACCCGTTCTTAAATCCTTGATACGTGATTGATCAAGAACATAAGAGCGTATCTGATGTCCCCAACCTATGTCAGTTTTAGAATCCTCCATAGCTTGTTTCTCATCAGTCTGTTTACGTAATTCAACTTCATGAAGACGTGATTTCAACATTGCCATCGCTTCTGCACGATTACGGTGTTGGGATCTGTCATTTTGACAGCTTACAACAATGCCTGACGGATTATGAGTAATGCGGATAGCTGAATCGGTTTTGTTGATATGCTGACCACCTGCACCGGAAGCACGATATGTATCTATGCGTAAATCTGCAGGATTAATTTCAATTTCAATAGTATCGTCTACCTCTGGGTAAATAAATACACTGGCAAACGAGGTATGACGGCGATTACCGGAGTCAAAAGGAGATTTTCGAACTAAACGGTGAACTCCACTTTCAGTACGTAGGTAGCCATACGCATAATCACCAGATACTTTGAGAGAAGCACTTTTTATACCTGCTACTTCACCAGAGGACTCCTCAAGTACTTCAACTTTATAATTACGTCGTTCACAATAGCGTAGATACATACGTTCAAGCATTGCTGCCCAATCTTGTGCTTCCGTACCTCCTGAGCCAGATTGAATTTCTAAGAAGCAATTGTTTGGATCCATTGGATTGGAAAACATGCGGCAAAATTCCATATCTGCAACATTGGTTTCTAACTTTGCCACATCACTACAGATACTTTCTAGCATTGCAATATCATTTTCCTCTTTTGCCATCTGGAACAAGTCAATAGAGTCTTGTAATTGATGCCCAATTGTTTCTAGTGTTAAGACAACATTTTCCAAAAGTTTCTTTTCACGTCCTAATTCCTGGGCACGTTTGCTATCACTCCAAATTACGGGGTCTTCTTCTAGCTGGGAAATTTTATCCAGGCGTTTTTGCTTAGCGTTGAAGTCAAAGATACCTCCGAAGTTCCGTTGATCGACTATTGAGATCAGAAAGTTGGTTGGCGATAGTGTTGATTTGTTCCGCTTCCATATATGTGTAATCCAAGAGTTTTGAAATTTGGCATTATACAGTATGCTAAATGGGACATTTATTGCCCTATTAAGTTATATCTTAAGACATGGGAAAGAGGTTGTTTGAATTCCATGCTGAGAAAAAAATTCATTTTTTCGTTACAATTGCATGATGTCAAAGTTCTTTGCATTAATTCCAGCAGCAGGTTCCGGCTCACGTATGGAAAATAAGCTGCCTAAACAATATTTATCACTTGCGGGTAAACCGATGATTTACCATGCTGTGCGTACTTTCTGCCTTACTCCTGAGATTACTAGTGTATTTGTTGTCCTTGATTCTGGGGATAGCGAGTGGTCAAAGTACAACTGGTCAGAATTTTCTAGTAAATTAGCTGTACTTCATTGTGGCGGGAAAACTCGTGCTATGAGTATCTTCAATGGTCTCAAGGCTGTATCGGAAGCATCGTTTATAGGTAATGATGACTGGGTGCTGGTACATGATGCAGCAAGGCCCTGTTTGAGTGAAAAGCTACTTAAAAAGTTGTTGAATGAACTGGCTGATGATGAAGTTGGTGGGTTATTGGCAGTTCCACTTTCAGATACTCTAAAAAGAAGTGATGCTAATGATCGGGTTCAGAAAACTGAATCTAGGAAAGATTTATGGCAAGCTCAGACGCCACAAATGTTTCGTTATAAGCTACTAATGGATGCCTTGTGCAGGCCTGAAAGCATAACTATGACTGATGATGCAGGTGCAGTTGAAGCATTGGGCCTGCATCCTAAGCTGGTTCTTGGAGATGTTCGTAATTTAAAAATAACCTATCCACAGGACCTGACTTTAGCAGAACTGATACTACGAGCACAGCAAAGGGAGAATTATGACAAGCGAGATTAGAATTGGACAAGGTACTGATGTACATCAGTTAGTCGAAGGCAGACAGCTAATCATTGGTGGAGTAGTTATCCCTTTTGATAAAGGTTTGTTAGGGCACTCTGATTCCGATGTATTATTACACGCAATTTGTGACGCATTGTTGGGTGCGGCCGCATTAGGAGATATTGGAAAACATTTTTCAGATACTAATCCACGCTACAAAAATATTGATAGTCGAATTTTATTGCAAGAAGTTTGTCGTTTACTGGGAGAGAGTCATTACAGAATAATTAATATTGATGCGACTATCATTGCGCAGGCACCAAAAATGTTTCCACATATTCCAGCCATGATTTCTAACATTTCGCAAGATCTTGGAATACAGGAAAGAAATATTAATATTAAGGCAAAGACCGCTGAGCACCTTGGCCCGATAGGCAGAGGAGAGGGTATTGAGGCGGAGGCAATATGCTTGATTTCCAAGATTGATATGGAGTACCAAAATAGATAAGGTGCCTTGCTGATAAAAGTATTAACATCTGGAAAGAGTGTTCGAGTTTTCTTTGCAATATGGCCAGAAGAGGCGATAAGAAACCAGTTATGTAGTCTGTCTGAGAGGCTGGGAGTGGCTTGTAGTGGAAGAAGGATGAGAGCAGAGAACATTCATCTTACGTTGGTCTTTCTTGGAGAAATAAGAGTTAGCCAGCTAGATATGCTTCGTTCTGCAGCTAATACAGTTAGGGAGCAGAGGTTTGATTTTATTGTTGACCGTGCTGAGTATTGGAAGTATAGCCGCTTGGTTTATGCAACAGCCGGGGAAGTGCCACAGAGACTTATTAGATTAGTAGATTTGTTAAAGGCTCACATGTCTGCTAATGGGCTCTCATTTGAAAACAGAACTTTCAAGCCACACATAACTCTGGTCAGAAAGGTTAGCCTTAATTTTTTACCTAATTCATTACGCTACCTAGATAAACCAATTATCTGGCCTGTAAATGATTGGGTTTTAGTAAAATCAGAACAGGCCAGCGACAGAACTGTTTATACACCTATCGGACGCTGGGCCTTAATACCTACTCAAAGATAAATACAACTTTCCAAGTGTCTTGTGAGCTGTCTTTTACTTGACTTGGTGTAGTCTTTTTCAAAACTATCACTTACTAAGGTTTTTACATGGCTGTCTAAATTGCCGTTAATAAGTCCCATAAAGGGTGCAGAGGCAACTAGGATAAGGCGTTGGTAACTATTTGCTGTACGTCCATGATCAAGCTCTTTAGCAAGTTTTAGAGCAAAGTGTCTGGCTTCATTTTGTTTTGGATCAGACGCCGGCATGAAGGAGCCGTGACCATTACCATGACCATTGTAGTGTCCAGGACGGTCTGAAGCTAAGTCAGAGCCCTTGTCTCTGCTAGCAGTGTGCTCATATTCTTTTAGTTTCTGAAGTCCTTTTTTTGGACCATGGTTTGCATAGAGATGTGCTGCACTTGCATTTGCGACAAGAATCCACGTAATGCTCATATATTAAGCCCTCCATGAAATGATTAAGTGCTGATAATAAGGGTAGAGAAAATACCCTTATTATCAGCATATCACTGCTACAATTAAGTGGACAGTTAATTCCGCACAAAAATTCATTGGAAATTAGATGTCATTGAATTTATTAATTTTTCTTTATCTAACAAACTTATCACCTTGAAAATAATAGCTTTTGATACCTCTTCCAATTACTGTTCAGCAGCACTTTGGATAGATGGCGAAATTTTGAGCCAAAGTATTCATGCTGGACAGCGGCATTCTGAACTACTTTTACCAATATTGCAGGAACTATTGGCAAAAAATAGGTTGGCACTGGCACAATTGGATGGAATAGCGTTTGGTGCCGGTCCAGGATCATTTACTGGATTACGTATTGCTTGTGGCGTTGCTCAAGGTCTGGCTTTTGGTTCAAGTTTACCCGTAATAGGTATTTCAACATTAGAGGCATTAGCACAGCAAGCTGGTAGTAATAGTGTGATTACAGCAATTGACGCTCATATGGGTGAAATTTATCATGCAGCATATGTCAAATCATTTGATAGCTGGGAAACTGCAAGTATTCCAACACTTTGCTTGCCACGAAATGCACCATTAATTTCAGGAAATAATTGGGTTGGATGTGGCAGTGCCTTTGATAAATATTATGATGAATTGAAGAGTCATTACGGTAGTAGTATTAGTCGATTTGAGAACGGTTTTGTTCCTCACGCGCGTGAAATAGTTCAATTAGCTGAGCAAGGTTTTAGAAAGGGGCTTGGAGTTGACCCAGAAAATGTTACTCCAATTTATATTCGCAATAAAATAGCGTTAAAGGAAAGTGAAAGATGAGTGCCCAATTAGAAGAAATACCGAAAATCAGGCAAATGCTCGTGAAAGATCTAGATGAAGTTATACTAATTGAGCAAGAGGTTTTCCTTTTTCCATGGACGCGAGGTAATTTTGGCGATTCAATAAGCTCTGGATATCAGTGTTATGTACTAGAGGTGAATAGTCATATTCTTGGTTATGGTGTGATGACAACTAGTTCAGGTGAAGCTCACATACTTACACTGAGCATTGCATCAGAATGTCAAAGAGAAGGGTTAGGAGAGAAATTATTGCAGTATTTTATTTCACTCGCTAAAGAGCATCAGGCACAATCTATATTTTTAGAAGTACGTAAATCAAATCTTGGTGCTGCCAAATTGTATGAGCGGATTGGTTTTAGACAAGTTGCAACTCGTGCAGGATATTACCCTGCTATGGGTGGACGCGAGGATGCAATTGTTATGGAGTTGATCATATGAGTGCCATGCGTCAAGAAATGCTTAAAGAGCTAGGGTTAATGCCACTGTGGCGTCATAGAGAAAATGAACAAATCAGTAGCATAGTAAAGGTATCCAATTTATCTGTTACAGAAAAAGATGATAGACGTTTTAGAATTTCACATTCGGACTGGGCTCAACTCAAAGTAAATGTAGCTAGCTGCACTAGTTGTTCGTTGTGTCAGGATCGTACCAAAACTGTATTTGGTGTTGGAGATGAGGATGCTAATTGGATGTGTGTAGGTGAAGCGCCAGGTCAAGAAGAGGATATTCGGGGGGAGCCTTTTATCGGCCCAGCAGGGAAATTGTTAGATAACATGCTAGAAGCCATTAGCCTGAAACGTGGTAAGAATATTTATATTGCAAACATTGTCAAATGTAGGCCACCTGGCAATAGAAACCCAGACTATAGTGAAGTGCAGCAGTGTGAGCCCTTTCTTGCAAGACAAATTGAGCTAATCAAACCAAAATTAATTATAGCTTTGGGGAAAGTTGCAGCACAGAATCTTCTGAATACGAATGCTACTATTGCCTGTTTGCGTGGTAAGTTACATGAGTATTCTGGTATTCCATTAATTGTTACCTATCATCCAGCCTATTTGTTACGGATACAGCCAGACAAAGCAAAGGTATGGAAAGATTTATGCTTTGCTAAAAATATAATGCAGAAGTTAGCAAAGAATTTTTAAAGCTTCTTGTGAGCCCCGATTAGATGTAAAGAGTCTTCTTTACTTTGGTTTAACTTGTGCCAACGACGTATCAGAGTCATAGTTATGGCCACAAATGAGCCAAACATAATAATTACAGAGTAAACATGTACTTCAAAACTGACCAGTAAAGCATACATCGTTAACATGACGAGGATACTCAAGTTTTCATTAAAGTTTTGTACTGCAATAGAATGACCTGCTCCCATCAGAATATGTCCACGATGTTGTAGTAGTGCATTCATTGGAACTACAAAAAATCCAGCCAAGCCACCAATTAGCATAAGTAAAACGATTGCAATCCATAGTTGGTGGACTATTGTCATGGCCATTACAACTATACCCATAGCTATACCAAGCGGTATTACTTTGACCGATTGTTTTAGAGATATTAGCCGTGCAGCCAATACAGCACCAATAGCAATTCCTACGGCTACTACGCCTTGCAATTGTGCGGCTTTATTTAAAGGATAGTCGAGAGCAGTTTCAGCCCATTTCAATACAATAAATTGTAGCGTAGCACCTGCGCCCCAGAATAAGGTTGTGACAGCAAGTGAGATTTGTCCAAGCTTGTCAGTCCAGAGCAGCTTGATACAATGCCAGAATTCATGTACCAAAAAGAATGGGTTTTTATTGATAATACGATGATCAACTCCGGTGTCTGGTATGTATAGATTGAAAATGGCGGCTATGCTATAGAACACAGCAATAAATAAAATAGAGGCTTCTGGAATTGTATCTACACCAGTGTTGATGTAGGGAAAATCAAATTCTAAAAATACTGCTGCAACTGTTGGTGTAATTAATACACCACCTAAAACTGTTCCAAGGATAATAGAAGCTACAGTTAATCCTTCAATCCAGCCATTGGCAATGACTAGTTTTTCTGGGGGTAGTAATTCAGTAAGAATTCCATATTTGGCTGGAGAGTATGCGGCAGCACCTAGTCCTACAACAGCATATGCTGCAAGAGCAAAATATTGATGAGAAGCCAAGAAAAGTAAGCCACAACCAGTAATCTTGATAGTATTACTTATAAACATTACTTTTCCCTTAGCCATAGAGTCAGCAAATGCTGCTACAAAAGGCGCAAGAATTACATAGAACAATACAAAGACAAACTTAAGCATAGGGGTGAGATATGCTGGGGCATGAAGATCTATCAGTAGTGCAATAGCAATAACCAACAATGCATTATCAGCCAGCGACGAGAAAAACTGTGCCGCCATGATAGTATAAAACCCACGTTTCAAGTTATTCTCTCCAGATTATCGTTAGGTATGTATTGAAAGTTTCCGCAGATATTCGCATCTTTCTAGGCTGCAGTTTTATAACACGAATCAGCTCTATCGACCAATGTAATCATTATAAGCTGCTGCCTACCTATAAGATTCTTAGTAAGCACTACCCTATATACAAAATTTGTGATTGAATGATGTGTAAGACACTCAGTATGTATTTTACTTGTATGTTTACTAGATAAGCGATAAATTTCTCTAAATAATAAGCAAATGTCCCGTCCTATTCATGCCTTGATTGATCTTTCCGCACTTGAACACAATCTCTCCGTTGTTCGACGCTATGCTTCGCATTCAAAAGTAATGGCAGTGATCAAAGCAGATGCATACGGGCATGGACTATTACGTGCAGCTGAAGCTTTTAAGAGTGCAGATGGATTTGCAATTTTGGAATTAGATGCGGCAATACGTCTACGAGAAGCTGGTTATCGTCATACTATATTATTAATTGAAGGATATTTTTCCAGGTCGGAATTGAAATTGTTTGAACGCTATAAGTTCTGTACTGTAATACATAATAGTGAGCAGTTGGAGATGCTATCTGCTTATAAATGCCCCAGGGGACTAGATGTTTTTCTGAAGTTAAACACTGGTATGAACCGCTTAGGATTTACTCCTGAGCAGTTTCCTGAAGCTATAGAATTACTGAAATCTAGTCCTGTTGTTGGTCAAATAACATTGATGACACATTTTGCTTGTGCAGATGAGCACAAGGAAAAAAATGGGGTTACAGAGCAACTGCAATGCTTTAATACTATTACTGCAAATTGGAATTTGCCACGATCACTAGCTAACTCTGCCGCTATTTTGCGTTATCCTGAAACTCATGCTAACTGGGTGCGTCCTGGAATAATGCTATATGGTGCGTCACCGTTTTCTGATACATCTGCAAATAAATTAAATTTACGCCCGGCTATGACACTAAGTAGTAAAGTTATTGCAGTGCAGTACCTTCATTCTGGAGATAAGGTTGGATATGGGCAAACTTTTCGTGCAGACCGTTCGATGCGTGTGGGTATTGTTGCAGGTGGGTACGCAGACGGATACCCGCGGCATGCACCTATTGGCACACCAGTATTAGTTAACGGGATACGCACTCGTATTATTGGGCGAGTGTCTATGGATATGTTGCATGTAGATTTGAGTGAGATTGAAAATGCTGGAGTTGGGAGCCCTGTTATACTTTGGGGGAAAGGAATTTCTGTAGACGAAGTAGCGCAGTCAGCTGGTACAATTAGTTATGAATTATTATGTTCACTAGCCCAGCGAGTAAAAATAGAAACGTAAATTAAAGATAATTTCAAAGAAAAATCTGGTCAAAGACCTCCTTCTCTTTGAAATTATTAAATACTATTACTATTCAATTTTAGCCTTACCACGTAATTCTTCTAGATAAGCTTGAAACTTTCGTTGTAGTACACGTTGCTGGACTTTCTGTTTGACTTCAGCAAATGGCGGTATTTTTAGAGGACGCATGCCATCAAGTCTAATTACATGCCAACCAAAAGAAGTTTTTACAGGTTTTTCTGTTATTTCACCTTTTTTTAACTTGACCAGAGCTTCTGCGAACGGCTGAGTATAACTTCTGGCAGAGGACCAGCCTAGTTCACCACCCTTGTTCTTAGATCCATCATCTGTTGATTTATCCTTGGCAATTTGTTCAAACTTACCCCCTTTCTTGAGCTTTGCAATGATATCTTTTGCTTCAGCCTCAGTACTAACCAGAATGTGACGTGGATTATATTCTTGATCACCCATAGACGCCGCGCTTACTGCTTGATATTCATCACGAAGCTCTTTCTCAGCTGGATTATTATTTTTTATAAAATCAGCTTGAAGTGCCCTGATCAAGACAGACTGACGAGTAATCATTATTTGTGTTGAGATGTCAGGATCTTTATCAAGTTTTTTTCTTATGGCTTCCTGTGCAAGTACCTCCTGTTTTATAAGGTCGTCTCGTATAGCTTTTCTAGTTTCAGGAGTATCTTTCTGCCCTTGAGAAGTAAGACCCTTCATTACTAATTCTAGGCGTGACTGTGGAATAGCAACTCCGTTTACCTTAGCTAAGGGTGCTGCATAAGTCGTAGTAACAAATAAAAAGCTAGAAACACAAAGTATTATTAATTGCAAAAATTTAATCAGTTGCATTAGAGTTCCTTCTTAGTAAATTAAATCAAAACTAAATTTCTTCGGGAGTATACGCCTTTATACTTAGTGCGTGAATATCTCTTTCCATCATTTCTCCTAGAGCAGCATATATCATTCTATGCCTTTCCATAGTAGATTTTTCATAAAAATTACCTGAAACAATGGTAAGAAGAAAATGGCCGCCACCATTTTTTGCCCCTTCGTGACCTATATGTTTACTACTTTCATCAAGTATTTCAATCTTTTCCGGTCTGAGGACAGTAAGTTTTTGTTTAATAATTGTGATTGTATTCATTCTGGTAAAACTTTCTTAAATGGACTGACCGTAACCTTTGTATATACTCCTGAAATTAGATATGGGTCACTCTCTGCCCAGATTTTAGCTGCTTCTAATGATATAAATTCTGCTACAATCAGGCTTCCAGTAAAGCCAGCTGGGCCAGGGTTTAAACTATCAATTGCGGGGTATGGTCCTGCCAAAATCAGGCGGCCTTCATTTTGTAATTCCTTAATGCGTTTGAGATGAGCAGGTCTTGAGGCCATACGTTTTTTTAGACTATTTGGAGCGTCTTCGCCATTTATGACGTAAAGCATCACGTGTTACTGTCCTCATTTTCAGTTATAAACCTTCCTAGCATGAGCCCTTGCAGTACAACAAATACTAGCATTAGTCCCGTTGATCCAAATAGTTTGAAATTTACCCAAGTATCAGTAGGGTAGTTAAAAGCCACATAAAGATTAATCACGCCCATTAATGCGAAGAATATTGCCCAACTAAGATTAAGATTGCCCCATACCTTTTCTGGCAATGATATTTTACTTCCTAACATAGCTCGAATCAGATTTTTCTTAAATGCAGCATGTGAAATGAGTAGTGCACTAGTGAATACCCAATATAGTACGGTTGGTTTCCATTTAATAAAAGTTTCATCTTTTAATATTAGCGTTGCACTGCCGAAAATAACAATAATTATTAGGCTTACCCACTGCATGTTCTCAACTTTGTGATGACGAAACCAAGTCCATGCAATTTGTACAAAAGTTGCAACAATAGCTACAGCAGTTGCTGCATAAATGCCATAAAGCTTAAATGCGACAAAGAATAATATGACCGGAAAAAGGTCAAAAAGAAATTTCATAAGTTTAAAGTGCTAGAGTTTACCAATAGTAGAACAACGAGATTATGGAGGCTATGCTTGGAAAAATCCATAGAATTTCTAGAAAAAGGATGGTTTGAATGAATTAATGAAACTATAGAGATATGTACCTACTAGATTGTGTCTTTATAGTGAAATTTATATTTCTGATTTGTATAAAGCAATTACTCTGGTTCCAAATCCATATCGATGCCTAATTTGGAGTAGGCCAAATTTTGTAGTACATATCTTATCAGTGTAATTGTACTTGTATTCTATCGCCATCTTCAGGGAATTCGGCATGTACGACTTCACCTTCTAAGTTTGGGAACAAAGGTGCGCCACACTCTTCACAGTATTCTAAAGGGAAACGATTATCTAGAGTTGTTATGAGAGTGATACCACATTCCTGCAGTGTAGTTTCTATTTGCGTAATCGTATCACTGTTTTCATCTTCCTCTCCAACTAGTGCCCAGACAATACCATATAACACCTCACTACGATCTATAAAGGTGAAGCTGACACGGTATTCCTCCAATAGTTGGTCATGAAATGGAGCGATCACAGCACGAAGGTCACTTACTGGAATATTTAAAGTAGATTGTAAGAAATCAACCGTTGCATGCATGGAATAGGGACGAGCAAGGCGATCTGCCGTACGCCATGCCGAAAAAAAACCATCAGGTAATAATAAGTCTAAAGCACAACCTTGAAACAATGGTCGTAGTGCTTTACCACACTCTGTTTTCCATTTAAGAAATATTCTTTGTTTTGAGGATTTTACACCAGCTACTCCATTATTTATTTGGCTCGTAATATTAGTCTCCTGCCAGAGGAACATAGGTTCTCCCTGTTGGACTGCTACAGCCCCCAGAAGATAACGAGTATCTGACAGAAAATTTGCTGTTTCAGAAAATTGTCGTGGATTCATATGTAAATTTTGCCCACCTATAGCAGCAGCCCATAGTTTCTCGGCAAGTTCATGTGTAAGGCAATACCCACGTGGTAATTGATCAGGACTGAATAGGTAATTTGCTAATGAGAATTTTGTGTTCTCAAATAACACATGAGTCTGAAACTGCTCTCGAAGACTATTTAAGATAGTTTCTGGTATTGGGCCTGAAGGAATTGAAAATCGGGACCATGTTAGTACTGGGGCAGCAAATAATAGTACGTCATAGGTGCAATCTTCGTGTATTAATGTATTACACTCAATTGCAGACTCAATAGCATATATAAATTCTCCGTAGCCAGCTGGGTCGGTATCATATAGTAGTTCTAATGCTTCTTCTAAATTTTGATCACTCCCGGTACGTAGTTGTACATTTATTTTAATTCCAAGCTGACTTTCCCAAAAAACATCTTCTTTATAACTACCAGAAGCGGCAAGTCCTGCAGCTAAGCGAGCAAGTTCCAGTACAGCACGTGGAGATTTAGTGCGCCGGGGAGTGCGAGATCTTTTCATGATAAAAATCGCATAGTAATTATAGGGCTATTTTATCCTAATTTTGGCAACTGGTCTGGATCAGGCTGCTTTATGTAAGATTACAATATGCTATTTTGTAGCATATAAAATATAGATGGTAATTATAAATAGCTATGTAGGGTACCTAATTCTTTACAAATTTATACTGCGTCCACCATCTACTGCTAATATTTGTCCGGTAATATAAGGAGCGTCAGAAATCAAGAAAAATACTGCTTTAGCTATATCATTAGGTTCGCCTATTCTTTTAAGGAGGGTTTTGTTAATGATGTCTTGACGTGTTATTTGATCTGACCATTCCCCATTCTCTGGCCAGAGAATGGGGCCTGGAGAAATACCATTTACTCGAATCTCAGGAGCTAGCTCAATTGCTAGAGATTTGGTTAATGTAGCTAATCCACCTTTAGCAGAGCTGTAAACTATATATTTCTTTAGTGGCCACTCAGAATGGATATCGATAATGTTAATAATGCAGCCATGTTGTTTTTTTAGGTGTGGTGCTACTGCTTGAGATAAAAAGAGAGGAGCTTTAAAATTACATCCAATAAGCTCATCCCATGATTTCTCTGTTATCTTTTCAATAGGTGAGGAGTAGAAACTGGAAGCATTATTAACAAGTGAATCAATTCTGCCAAAATGTTTTATTGTTTCATTAACTATAACTGGTAATTGGGTTATATCAAGTAAATCAGCTTGAACTAATGCAATTGATCCAGAGCGTATTTGGTTAAGTTCAGTTTGAAGTAAATTCGCTTCATCTTCAGAGGATCGGTAATGTACCATCAGGTTCATACCCTCAGAGTGTAATTTTCGACAGATAGCCTCACCAATGCGTCTGGTACCTCCAGTAATTAGTATAGTTTTATTTTGCATCGCAGTCCTCTATTGGGCAATTCTGAACATTAGTATCAGTAAACATAAATTGTATGTATTAATAATTTACCCTGTACTGTCACAGTATTTAGCAATCAATCTCTATTTTAAAATTAGATAATTTACCATAAAGACACTCTTGCGCCGATGCCGTTACTACCAACACCAAATGAGCCTGCTCTCCAGCATAGTTGCGCTGTGAAAAACATGATTCGTTCAGAGATTACCATGGCGGGAGGGTGGATACCATTTACACGTTATATGGAACTCGCAATCTATTCACCTGGAATGGGATATTACAGTTCTGGTACGACAAAATTCGGTTGTGCTGGAGATTTTGTAACTGCACCAGAAATTTCTTCATTATTTGGCAGGACTATTGCTCGGCAAGCCATACAAATAATTGAAGGTATTGGTAAAGATAGTGGTGATATTTTAGAATTTGGTGCTGGTACTGGTAAACTCGCGCTTGATCTATTACTTGAGTTAGAAGATCTTAACGGGCTACCTCAAAATTACTTTATTCTAGAAGTAAGCGGAGAATTGCAGGAACAGCAGCGTGAATTATTTGAGAAATTTGCGCCACATCTTATGTCCCGGATTCATTGGCTGGAGAATCTTCCAGCTAAATTTAAAGGTTTGATACTTGCTAACGAAGTACTTGACGCAATGCCAGTTAATTTAGTGGTATGGCGTGATAATTATTTATTTGAGCGTGGTGTGGTGTGGAGTGGTAAGGAGTTCGAGTGGAGTGACCATTTACTGGTTGAAGGGGAACTATTTACGATTGCAAAAGAAATAATCCCACGAGCCAGTTTCAATACTAATAGTCTTGATACATATATAAGTGAAATCAATCTTGCGGCACGAGGATTTATTAGAAGTCTCGCAAATATTTTACAGCAAGGTGCATTAATAATCATTGATTATGGTTTTGGGCGCGACGAGTACTATCATAACCAGCGGAAACTTGGCACACTGATGTGCCATTATCGACATCATGCTCATGGTGATCCATTTTATCTTCCAGGTCTGCAGGATATAACTAGCCATGTAGACTTTACTGCCATTACAAATGAAGCAACAGAGGATGGACTGGAATTATTAGGTTATACTTCTCAGGCACAATTTCTTATCAACTGTGGTATCACTGAGATTCTTGCGCAAATTCCAGTAGAAAATACAGTTGACTATTTGCCGATGGCAAATCAATTGCAGAAGTTAGTAAGTCCTGCGGAGATGGGAGAATTATTCAAAGTGATTGCCTTAGGCAAAGATAATCAACAGTCTCTTATTGGATTTTCAAATGGGGATAAAAGTTATTTATTAAAAAAAGAGGTGTGATTCTATTTCCAGATATTATCTAGATAATACGCAGAACAAAAAGGACAAAAAAATGATCACATACTTCAGATAAAATAAGTCTCAATATTTGATACCTAAGAATATTTATTAGTGCTAGGCGAATAAGACAGATTATTTCTTAGGCATATAAAGATCAGTTATTGATTCTTCTGCTATTTCAGCAGCAAAGAAAATAGTTTCTGATAGTGTTGGGTGTGGATGGACAGTTAAGCTGATGTCTTCCATATCTGTGCCCATTTCTAACGCAAGGATTGTTTCAGAGATCAATTCTCCTGCATTAATGCCAACTATACCTGCACCAAGTAAGCGATGCGTGTTTCTATCAAATAGTAATTTTGTTATACCCTCATCACGCTCTATAGAAATCGCACGACCACTAGCTGCCCATGGGAAGCTAGCCTTTTCATAATCAATTCCCTGTTTTTTTGCTTCGGTTTCAGATAAGCCCATCCAAGCAATTTCTGGGTCTGTATATGCAACTGAAGGAATAGTTCGAGCATCAAAGGTAGCTTTTTGTCCTGCTATTATTTCTGCAGCAAGTTTTCCTTCATGTGTTGCCTTGTGAGCTAGCATTGGTTCTCCAACTATATCACCGATACCAAAAATATGTGGAACATTGGTTCGTAACTGGTCATCAACTGGAATAAAGCCTTGCTTAGTAACCTTGATCCCCGCCTTTTCTGCTTCGATAGCATGCCCATTAGGACGGCGCCCTACTGCAATTAGAATACGGTCATAAATCTGAGTACCGGGAGACTCTTTTCCCTCAAAAGTAGCACTTAATCCTTCCTTTTGTGCCTTTATTTCAGAAACTTTAGTATTGAGATAAATTGCTTCATAACGCTTCTGTATGCGTCTGTATAATGGCTTAATAAGATCTTCATCAGCGCCTGGAATTAACTGATCCATCATTTCTACTATGGTTATTTTGCATCCTAGTGCATCATAAACTGTTGCCATTTCTAGGCCAATTATCCCACCGCCAATGATCAGCATACGCTTGGGGATATCTTCAAGTTTTAATGCACCTGTTGAATCAATAATTCGAGGGTCATCTTGGATAATGCCAGGAGGATGGGCTACGCTTGATCCTGCGGCGACTACACAGTATTCGAACGAAATAGTTTTCTGACCATTAGGAGTATCCACTAAAATCATGTTGGGGGCAGCGAACTTTCCATTTCCTTGTATAATCTCTATTTTTCTTTTTTTTGCTAATGCAGTTAACCCCTTAGTAAGCTTTAAGATTATTGATTCTTTCCATTTTCGTAACTTGTCTAATTCAATTTTGGGTTTATTGAAATTAACACCTGCATGAGTAGTTTCTTCTGCATCAGTGACAACTTTTGCCATGTGTAGTAGTGCTTTCGATGGAATGCAGCCGACATTTAGGCAGACTCCCCCAAGTACTGGATAGCGTTCAATTAGTACTACTTTTTTACCGAGATCAGCAGCTCTAAAAGCTGCGGTATAGCCACCTGGTCCGGCTCCCAATACTGCTACATCTGCATGAATGTCACCATGAGAGGTATTGGTAGATTGAATTGAAGTAGGATTAGTTATAGGTGGAACATCTTTTGTTTCAATATTTCTTTCGGAGATAGGATGTGAATCTGTTAGCTTGGTTGTTGATTTTAATGTGAGTATTATTGATCCTTCCGAAACCTTGTCACCGATTTTTACTTTAATTTCATTTATTGTGCCCTTTTGAGGTGCAGGGACTTCCATTGTGGCCTTATCAGTTTCTAGTGTGATCAGGGGCGTTTCTTTTTCTACATCATCTCCCGGATGAACTAGTATCTCAATAACAGGAATATTTTTGAAATCACCAACATCAGGGACTTTGATTTCGATAAGATGAGTCATAGGTATGCTGTTAAGATTATGTGTTTTATTTCCGAATCTGACCATCACCTAATACAATAAATTTCTGGCTGGTCAATCCTTCCAGTCCCACTGGGCCACGGGCATGTATTTTGTCAGTAGAAATACCGATTTCAGCACCCAATCCATACTCAAAGCCGTCGGCAAATCGGGTAGAGGTATTTACCATTACTGAGCTGGAGTCTGCCTCTCGCAGAAATCTTCTGGCACGAGAGTAGTCCTCTGTAACTATGGAATCAGTATGTTGTGAGCCATATAAATTGATGTGCTCCAGGGCTTGATCCAAACTACTTACTATTCGTATACTTAAAATCGGAGCCAGATATTCGGTTCTCCAATCATCTTCTGTTGCCTGGGTCATTTTTTCTACAATAGCGCACGAAAATTTATCTCCTCGAAGTTCTACTCCTTTATTAAGATAAATTTTACACAGAGGCGGTAGTATTTTTTGTGCAATTTTCTCGTGTACTAACAAGGTTTCCATAGTATTACAGGTTCCATAGCGCTGAGTTTTTGCATTGTCAGCAATACTGATTGATTTATCCAAATCAGCTCCTTCATCTATATACACATGACATACACCGTGAAGATGTTTGATAACTGGAATACATGCTTCATCAGAAATACGTTTAATAAGACCTTTGCCTCCACGTGGAACAATTACATCTACAAATTCTCTCATCGTAATTAGCTCACCTACAGCTGCTCGATCAGTGGTGTTAATCACTTGTATTGCTGTTTCTGGCAGATTAGCTATTTTCAAGCCTTCTTTTACACATGCAGCAATAGCCTGATTACAATTATATGCCTCGGAACCGCCACGTAATATTGCTGTATTACCTGACTTGATACACAATCCAGCAGCATCAGCTGTAACATTAGGGCGTGCTTCATAAATGATACCAACTACACCTAGAGGTACTCGCATTTTTCCCACTTGGATTCCAGAAGGACGATAATTTAAGTCACTTATTTCTCCAATAGGGTCGGCAAGTGCAGTTATTTGCAACAGGCCTTCAACCATATTCATAACCCCTTTTGGGGTAAGCGTCAGGCGATCTATCAAGGCTGAATCAAGACCTTGGGCCTTTGCTGCTTTCAAATCAGCTCTATTGGCAGCAAGTAGTTCCTTTTCATTTTTTCTGATTGATGCAGCTATTTCAGTAAGCGCCTTATTCTTGGAGGCAGATTCGATCTTTGCCATCGTATGAGATGCAGTACGAGC
>Ga0265309_10000089_pt1 | contig 29104 bp, 27 predicted proteins | sample Helome_FD_192492 | JGI IMG/M metagenome (GOLD analysis project Ga0265309, IMG submission 192492) | Marine sediment microbial communities from subtidal zone of North Sea - Hel_20160524 (Illumina Assembly) | ecosystem: Environmental > Aquatic > Marine > Subtidal zone > Sediment ...
CAACCGAGAAGTCACCGAAACGCATCACCCTCACCCGGTCGCCATACTTTTCGCCAAACAGGGCGGTGGCGCCGGTTTCCAACGCATCGTCAAAATCCATTACCTGGATGTCTGAGTCAGGATTCACCCGGATTTCCCGGTTCACAATCCGCTCAATCTCAGTCAATTCGTCGTTGCTGACCGCCCCTGGGTGAGTAAAATCAAAACGCAGATGGTCCGGCGCGACCAATGACCCACGTTGTTCGACATGGTCGCCAAGTACCTGTTTCAACGCGGCGTGCATAAGATGTGTCGCTGAATGGTGCACCACGATCGACTGGCGGCGGTCGCCATTCACTGCAGCAGCGACGCTGTCCCCGGTTCGCAACTCACCCGCTTTAAGTTTTCCGATATGGCCAAAAAACACGCCGGCAATCTTGATCGTGTCCAGGACTTCGAATTCAGCATCGCCTGCGCTGATCACGCCGGTGTCGCCTACCTGTCCACCGGACTCGGCATAAAAAGGCGTTTTGTCCAGTAACAACACGGCTTCGTCACTTGTGCCCAGCTTGTCCGCCTGTTCGCCGTTGATCAGGATGGCCGTTAGCTGGCAGTCCGCTGTTTCCAGCAGCTCATAGCCCAGGAACTCGGTGGGGGCGAGGTTCTTGATGGTTTCCGCGGAAATCTGCGCCTGCTGAGCAAACTTGCCCCCTGACCGGCCCCGTTCCTGTTGCTTGGCCATCTCAGAATTGAACCCGGCTTCGTTCACGGTCAGACCGTTTTCGCGTGCGATATCCTGGGTCAGATCCAGTGGAAAGCCGTATGTGTCATACAGCAGGAAAGCCGTTTCACCATCGATCTGGCCGCCCTCGCCTGCAGATTTTTCCATTACCTCTTTGAGAATACCCATACCGGTATCCAGCGTGCGGGCAAAACGCTGCTCTTCTTCCAGTAGCGTGCTCTGGATCAGCTCGGATTTTTGTCGCAATTCAGGATAGGCATCGCCCATCTGCTGCGCCAGGGGGTCCACCATCCGGCTGAAAAAAGGTTTCTTCACACCCAGCTTGTAACCATGGCGAATGGCCCGGCGAATGATGCGGCGCAATACGTAACCCCGGCCATCCCGCGAGGGGACAACACCATCGGTGATCAGGAAGGCACAGGCCCGAATATGATCGGCTATGACATTCAACGAAGCGTTGTCCAGATCATTACAAGCTGTCAATTCAGCCGCAGCCTGAGTCAGCGCACGGAACAGGTCGATCCGGTAGTTACTGTGATGATGCTGAAGCACCGCCGCCAGGCGTTCCAATCCCATGCCCGTGTCAACGCATGGCGCCGGCAGCGGGTTCATCGTGCCGTCTGCGGCGCGATCAAATTGCATGAACACCAGGTTCCATATCTCGATGTAACGGTCGCCGTCTTCATCCGACGAACCCGGCGGGCCGCCTTCCACGCCCGGGCCGTGGTCATAGAAAATCTCGGTGCAGGGGCCACAGGGGCCGGTGTCACCCATCGCCCAGAAATTATCGCTTTCATATTTCGCGCCGCCGGGTTTGTCCCCGATCCGCACGATACGGTCTTGCGGTACGCCAATCTCGTTGGCCCAGATGGAGTAGGCCTCATCATCCGTCTCGTACACCGTCACCCACAAGCGGTCCGGTTCAAGGCCATAGACCTGCGTCAACAACTCCCAGGCATAACGAATGGCGTCTTCCTTGAAGTAGTCCCCAAAGCTGAAGTTGCCCAGCATCTCGAAAAACGTGTGATGGCGCGCCGTATACCCCACCTGGTCCAGGTCATTGTGTTTGCCGCCGGCCCTGACACAGCGCTGCGAGGTAGCCGCCCGGACGTAGTTCCGCTTTTCCGCACCCAGGAACACATCCTTGAACTGAACCATCCCCGCATTGGTAAACAGCAAAGTCGGGTCATTAGCCGGCACCAGCGAACTCGACGCCAGTTTTTTGTGTCCGTTGTCCTCAAAAAAGTTGAGAAAATCAGCACGAATTTCGTTTGTTGATTTCATATTTATTTTCCGGCCTTATGCCGGCATTCTGCAATAAGAACAATGTGTGAGCGGAGTGTACCGAATCCAAGCCTCAATGCATATGTGCTGTGACGGCAGAGAGCGCGGGGGCTATGTTCCGGACACGCTCTAGCCATCCCTGGGCGCTCGGTCAGCCGTTCCCGACGGCTGACGGTCCGGAACATAGCCCCCGCGCTCCCTGCCTCGCCCGTACGCGATTGGAGGCTCTGTGGGGCTGGGTGGGCGCGGGTGTTGGGTTTCTTATTTTCGGACCGTCGGCTGTCGGGAACAGCCGACCGAACGCCCAGGGATGGCTTGAGTGTGTCCGAAAATAAGAAACCCAACACCCGCGCCCACGTCGCAGCACGAACCTCTAATTGCGGTTTAGCGCATCCATGGCCTGGCTGTGCGTAAACCCGCGACTCTTCAGCCGCCGGTAGTATTTTTTCCTGGCATCGAAATCAATGACATCAATGTTCTGGCGTTCCAGCCATTGAACAGCGAGTTCAAGCCACTCTTCGGATCGGGCATCGAGCTCTTTGGAAATAAGGTGATCAGAAACCCCCTTGGTGCGCAATGCCGCTGTGATTTTGAGCGGACCCTGGTAGCGTTGTGCTCGGAAACGCACGAAGGCTTCGGTGAAGCGCTCGTCGGACAGCAGGTTTTCTTCAACCAGGGCGTCCAGCAGCTCACTGACTGCGGCCGCCTCGGGCCATTTCTGGCGGATACGGCGGTCGAGTTCGAAGACACTGTATTCGCGCCGGCCCAACAGGCGATACGCAAAAGCCCTCATCTCATTTGATGAGGGCTTATCCTGCGTGTCCGTAGCCAATGTTTTCTGCTCGGCGTTGGTTACTCGGTGACTGGCTCTTCGCTGGCTGCTTTTGGCTCCTTGGAAGGCATCACTTCGTCACGGACTTGTTTATTAATGGCATCGGCGATGTCAGGATTATCCTTGAGGAACTGGCGGACGTTTTCCTTGCCCTGGCCGATCCGGTCACCCTGGTAGCTGTACCAGGCGCCTGATTTGTCGACGAAGCCGTGCTTCACGCCCAGCTCGATCAGCTCACCCTCCCGGGAGACACCCTCACCGTAAATAATTTCGAATTCGGCCTGCTTGAATGGCGGCGCCATTTTGTTTTTGACGACCTTGACCCGGGTCTGATTGCCAACCACTTCATCACCCTTCTTGATCGCGCCGATACGCCGGATATCAAGACGCACCGAGGCGTAAAATTTCAGTGCGTTGCCACCGCTGGTGGTTTCCGGGCTGCCAAACATCACGCCGATCTTCATACGGATCTGGTTGATGAAAACGACCATGCAATTGGAGCGCTGAATGTTGGCAGTCAATTTGCGCAGGGCCTGCGACATCAGCCTGGCCTGCAGGCCGACATGTGTGTCACCCATATCGCCTTCGATCTCCGCTTTCGGTGTCAGTGCGGCGACGGAATCGACAACAACCATGTCCACGGCACCCGAGCGGACCAGCATGTCAGTGATCTCCAGCGCCTGCTCACCCGTGTCGGGCTGAGAGACCAGCAAATCCTCAACATTGACGCCCAGTTTCTCGGCATAGCCCGGATCAAGCGCATGTTCAGCATCCACAAACGCTGTCGTTCCACCGATCTTCTGGCATTCGGCAATGGCGTGCAGCGTCATCGTGGTTTTACCGCTGGATTCAGGACCGTAAATCTCAACCACCCGGCCGCGGGGTAAGCCCCCTATTCCGAGCGCCAGATCCAGCGTCAGAGAACCGGAGGAAATGGACTGAATGCCGTCAGCCGCAGTGCGGTCGCCCATGCGCATGATGGCGCCTTTGCCGAACTGGCGCTCGATTTGCTGGAGTGCTGCTGCCAATGCCTGTTTTCTGTTGTCGTCCATGTTCCTCTCCGTTATTTTTTTGTGCGTCTTCGACGCGGTTGCACGCAATTATGACACAGCCTAAAGTGCTGCTTCAGCCGAAATTTGGCGAGCGGGTTCAATTCCTACACATCACCGGAATTAACTCTGCCCGACTGCGCTTTCCAATGCCCGATCGAGTGATATTCGACCCCGCTTCGAATACTCACTGACTCGATTAATTCGAACCCGTCCAGGGACCACTCGATTGCGACAGGATCCATTATGGGTGGCGGCATTCTCATTTTGCGATAAAGGGTGATATGAAATTTCCAGGCTTTCCTGTCGTGGCCGATCCCGGCGTCCAGCAAAGCCTCCACCAGCGACTGCTGAAACTGCATCAGCGGCTCCGGAATCCTGCTGGCGCCCAACCACAACACGCCGGCGCGGCTAAAACGCCCGATGCAGTCCATGACAATTTTGCAGCGCTCGAATGAAAGCCGGGAGGCGACCGACTCGATCTGCGGAATCTGATGCGGCTGCTGCATACCGAGGAAGGCCAGCGTTGCATGGAACTGGTGTGGTTTTGCTGCACGCCCGGTGGCCTGCAGATCCGACTGAACCTGTTCAATACTCTTGCAGATGCCCGCGCCCGGAACCAGGGCGAAAAAAAGCCGATGGCTCGTGTTCATGGCGGCAGCCGGTCGATCAGTCCCTGCAGGGCATGTTGTACCGTGAAGCGGCGCACGGATTCCCGGTCTCCGGGGAATTGCAGCAGTTCAGCTTCGGTCAAATCCTCCAGTGCCCAGGCAAACCACACGGAACCCACCGGCTTATCGGCCGAACCGCCATCAGGCCCTGCAATTCCGGTCACCGCCACCGCAATATCCGTGCCGGCCCAGGACCGCGCCCCGGCTGCCATCTGCAAGGCCACTTCACGGCTGACGGCGCCGGCGTCTTTCAACACAGCGTTTTCGACGCCAAGCAACTCGTGCTTGGCTTCATTACTGTAGCTGACGAACCCACGGTCGAACCAGGCGGAACTGCCTGCCCGGTCGGTGCAACACTTGGCGATCCAGCCACCGCTGCAGGATTCCGCCGTAGCCAGCGTCCAGCCGCGAGCGACCAGCCTGGACGCCAGTATTGCAACCAGTTCTGCAAACCCGGCCTGGTCGGGAACCCGAATGTCCTGCACCTGCAAGCCCTCGCTCTTTCAGCATCGATCCGCATTAAGTTACACTGCTCAGGATGTCTTCACCAGCCCTGCTCAAGCAAGCAAAAAAATCTGCGAAAAGTTCTGCGGGACACACCCCCCTGATGCAGCAGTACTTCAGCATCAAGTCGGAATTCCCCGATACGCTTTTGCTGTTTCGCATGGGCGATTTCTACGAAGTGTTTTTCGACGATGCGAAACTGGCCGCGCGTTTGCTGGACATCACCTTAACCACGCGTGGTGTATCAGGAGGCGCGCCTATCCCGATGGCCGGTGTTCCATACCACGCGCTGGATAATTACCTGGCCCGCCTGGTCCGCATGGGCGAGTCCGCCGCAATCTGTGAGCAGGTGAGTGAGCCCACGCCCGGAAAGGGGTTGGTGGAGCGCAAGGTGGTGCGGGTTGTAACACCCGGTACGATTACTGAAGAGGCCCTGCTGGAATCGCGGCAGGAAAACCTGCTGGCCGCCTTGGCTGTCTCCAAAGACACCTTCACCCTGGCCTGGCTGGAACTCGCCTCCGGTCGCTTCCTGGTTCGGCAAATGGCCTCATTGGAGGCCGTCGAAGCGCAGTTGGAGCGACTACTGCCGGCTGAACTTCTGGTTGAAGAAGGGCTGGACCTGCCTTTTGCCGCCAGGGAAGGCCTGCGCCAGCGCCCGCCGTGGAAATTTGACGCCGGGCAAGCTGAGAAATTGCTGTGCGAGCAGTTTGAAACTTCGGATCTCAGAGGCTTTGGAATAGAACAGATGCCGCTGGCTGTCACTGCAGCCGGCGTGTTACTTGACTACCTGCAGGAAACCCAGCGAACCGCCCTGCCCCACTTACGCAGCATCCGGTTGGAACAGGAAGATGAGTTCCTGCACCTGGATGCCATCAGCCGGCGCAACCTGGAAATCGAAACCAGCATGAGCGGTGAGAAACGGGCCACCCTGGTCAGCGTAATCGATTCTTCGGTGACCGCGATGGGCGGCCGGCTGCTGCGGCGCTGGTTGAATAGCCCGTTGCAGAATCGCGCAACCCTGTCCCGTCGCCACAATGCGATCGGCGCCCTGCTGGAAGGCCACTGCTATGAATCATTCCGCGACGAACTGCGTGGCATCGGTGACGTGGAACGCATCCTGTCCAGGATTGCCCTGGCCACTGCCCGCCCCCGCGACCTGACGACGTTGCGGCATGCGATGAGTGTCATGCCCCGCCTGGCGGCCATCCTCGGTAGTGGCAACGAGACCCTGCAAACCGCAGTGGGCGAACTACCGGTTTTTCCGGAACTGCACGACCTGCTGGTGCAGGCCATCATTGAGGAGCCACCGGTGCTCATTCGCGACGGCGGTGTGATCGCCAAGGGCCATGATGAGGAGTTGGATCAACTGCGCGGACTGTCCGAAAACGCCAGTGAATTTCTGCTCGAATACGAAAAAGAACAGAAAGAGAAAACCAGCATTCCCAGCCTCAAAGTGGGCTATAACCGCGTACACGGCTACTACATTGAAGTGACGCATACTCACCAGCACCTGGTGCCGCCCGAGTACACCCGGAAACAGACGCTGAAGGCTGCTGAACGCTACATTACCGAGGAACTCAAAACGTTTGAGGACCAGGTTTTGTCCAGCCGCGAACGCGCCCTTGCCCGCGAAAAACACTGTTACAGTCAACTGCTGCAGCGGCTACTGGACGAGCTGGAACCCCTGCAGGACATGGCCGCCCGACTGTCCCGGCTGGACGTGCTGTGCGCTTTTGCCGAACGGGCCGAGCGATTGGACCTGGTACAGCCTGAATTGACTGAACAAGACGGCCTGGTCATCACCGGTGGCCGCCATCCCGTGGTGGAACAAATCCAGCATGAACCGTTCACTCCCAATGACATCCACCTGGATGAGCGCACACGGATGCTGATCATCACCGGCCCGAATATGGGTGGTAAATCTACTTACATGCGCCAGACCGCGCTGATTATTCTGCTGGCCCACGCCGGCAGCTGGGTACCGGCCAGGTCTGCGGTGATCGGTCCGATCGACCGGATTTTTACCCGCATTGGCGCCGGTGACGACCTCGCCCGCGGGCGCTCGACTTTCATGGTGGAAATGTCGGAGACCGCCAACATCCTGCACAACGCCACCGCCAACAGCCTGGTGTTGATGGATGAAATCGGCAGGGGCACCAGCACCTATGACGGACTCGCGCTGGCCTGGGCCTGTGCCATGCACCTGGTTCGTCACGTCGGTGCCTACACGTTATTTGCCACGCATTATTTCGAGTTGACCCGGCTGGCGGAACTGGAACCCTCCGTAGCTAACGTTCACCTGCGCGCGGTGGAGCACAAGGACCGGATTGTTTTTCTGCATTCAGTCCAGGAAGGACCGGCCAGCCAGAGCTATGGCCTGCAGGTAGCAGCCCTTGCCGGGATTCCCGCCGCCGTGCTGAGACAGGCCCGCCAGCACCTGGCCACCCTGGAACAGCAACAGAGCGCCGATGAACCACAAATGGGCCTGTTCGACCAGGCTGCCTTTTTCGAACCGGCAGAAATCGAAGAGTCGCAGGAAAACGAAGCCCTGCGGCAAAAACTGGAAGAAATCGACCCGGACTCACTGACTCCGCGAGAAGCGCTCGCTCTTTTATATCAACTGAAAGATTTATAGGGACTGACTGCAAGAGCAGGCAAATGACCGATAAAGCCAGAATAGACAAGTGGCTCTGGGCCGCCCGGTTTTTCAAAACCCGCGCCCTGGCCCGCGACGCCATCAAGGGCGGAAAAGTCCAGCTCAACGGCACCCGCGTCAAGCCCGGCAGAACCCTTTCAATCAACGACCAGCTCACCATCCGCAAAGGTGAGGATGAGTTTCAAATCTCCGTTCTGGATTTGGGGGATCGCCGAGTGTCCGCCCAGTTGGCCCAGGAACGCTATGAAGAGGATCCCGCGAGCGTGGCCCGCCGCGAAGCCGCAATTAAACAGCGCAAACTGGATTACCAGGCCAGAGCTGACCGCCAACGCCGCCCCGACAAGCGCCAGCGGCGTCAGATCATCAGTTTCACCAAACCCAAATAGAGCCGGGTTTTAGCCTGACGGGAAAAGGTTTCACAGAGGTGTTGGGGCCAGTCCCTGATTTCAGGACCTTCGGCTGTCGGGAACAGCCGAAGAGCGCACATGGATGTCTTGAGCGTGTCCTGAAATCAGGGACTGGCCCCGGCGCCTCTACTGCCAGAACAGATCAATCAGGCTAAAACCCGGCTCTATTTCTCCAGCAGGAGATTATTTACCCGGCGAACAAACCCGGCTGGATCTTCGAGGTTTGCTCCTTCGGAAAGCAGGGCTTGCTCAAACAGTACCAGCGACAGGTTGGCAAAATTCTGCTCGTCCTCTTCTCCGGCCAGTTTCTCAACCAGCGGATGAGTCGGGTTCAGTTCCAGCACGGGACGGCTATCCGGCACGTCCTGCCCGGCTTGCTCCAGCAATCGCTGCAGATGAAGTGCCATTTCCTGGTCACCCAGCACCAGGCAGGAAGCAGAGTCAGTCAGCCGCTGGCTGCTGCGCACTTCGCTGACTTGATCGCCCAGCGAGTCACCGATTTTCTTCAGCAGATCAGCGTCAAGTGCGTCGGCGTCGGCCGCCTCTTCGTCCTGGTTTTCTTTGTCATCGCCCTGGCCGATTGAACCCAGATTGATATCACCCTTGGCCACCGACTTGAAGGACTTGCCGTCAAACTCAGTGAAATAAGCCATCATCCATTCATCCACGCGGTCGGACATCAACAACACTTCGATACCCTTCTTGCGGAATACTTCCAGGTGCGGACTGTTGGCCGCCGCCTGGTGATTTTCTGCCGTGATGTAGTAAATGGCGTCCTGTCCTTCGGGCATCCGCTCGATGTAACCGGCCAGGTCGACAACGTGCTTGTCGCCGTCGCCCCGGGTCGAGGCGAAACGCAGCAGCGGTGCGATGCGGTCGCGGTTGGCGAAATCCTCAACCACGCCTTCTTTGATGACCGCACCGAACTGGACCCAGAATTTTTCATACTGATCAGAATCATCCTTTGCAACATTTCCGATCATATCGAGGCTGCGGCGAGTCACGGCCGAACGAATCTTGCCGGACAGTTCGTTTTCCTGCAGCAGTTCGCGGGACACATTCAACGGCAAATCATCTGAATCGACCACACCACGCACGAAGCGCAGGTAGTGCGGCAGCAGTTGCTGGGCTGCGTCCATGATAAACACACGGTTGACATAGAGACGCAGGCCGGTCCGTTCGTCGCGCTGCAGCATCAGGTCCATCGGGGCTGTTTCAGGGATGTACAAAAGCGTGGTGTAACTCTGGCTGCCCTCGACCTTGTTGTGTGCCCAGCACAGCGCATCGTCCATGTCGTGCGTCAGGTACTTGTAGAAGGATTGGTATTCTTCATCCGAAATTTCAGCTTTCGGCAATGTCCACAGCGCGGAAGCCTTATTCACATCCTTCCATTCGGCGTCACCTTCTTCGGATTCTTCTTTCATCCGGATCGGAAAGCCGATGTGATCGGAATAACGGCTCACCAGAGACTTCAGAGTCCAGCTATTGAGAAACTCCTTCTCGTTTTCCTTGAGGTGCAAAATGACCTCGGTTCCGTGCGTATCCTGCTCGATACTTTCCAGTGAGTACTCGCCGCCGCCGTCAGATTCCCAGCGTACGCCGGCATCCGCTGCTTCCCCGGCCTTGCGGGTCTGCACGGTGACTTTATCCGCTATGATGAAAGAGGAGTAAAAACCAACACCAAACTGGCCGATCAGGTTGGCGTCCATTTTCTCATCACCGCTGAGCCGGTCGAGAAAAGCCCGGGTGCCCGATTTCGCGATGGTCCCGATGTTTTCCATCACCTCATCCCGGCTCATGCCGATGCCATTGTCTCTGATCGTCAGCGTCCCGGCTTCCTCGTCGGCCTCAATCTCGATCCGTAAATCGCTGTCGCCTTCATACACGCTGTCATCGGCAATCGCGGTAAAGCGCAGCCGGTCCAGCGCATCTGATGCGTTGGAAACCAACTCCCGCAGGAATATTTCCTTGTTGGAATACAGGGAATGAATCATCAAATGCAGAACCTGGCGGGTCTCCGCCTGGAACGCATGGGTTTCTACAGTAGGTGTTTCGCTCATTGGTCTCATTCATTGGTTGTTACGATGAACCTGTAAATGAGGGTAATGGCAGGAGAATCAAGTGCCACAATTGAAGCGAATGAGAGAGGGGGAACGATTTTTTACGAAGTAAAAAGAAGAGCCCCCGAACGAAAGAGCGCCCCGTATAAACAACAAACCCGCCTTTTGGCGGGTTTGTTGTTTTGGCCAACGCAGTGCCTAGGCCAATTTCTCTTTGATGCGGGCAGACTTGCCTTCACGCTCGCGCAGGTAATAAAGCTTGGCGCGCCTGACGTTACCGCGACGCTTGACCTTGATGGAGTCGATCAGCGGGCTGTGGGTCTGGAATACACGCTCTACCCCGGTGCCGTGTGAAATCTTGCGCACGGTGAAAGCCGAGTTGAGGCCACGGTTGCGAATGGCAATGCAGACGCCTTCAAAGGCCTGCAAGCGTTCACGGTTGCCTTCCTTCACTTTAACGCTGACCACAATGGTGTCACCCGGTGCGAACTCCGGAAGGTCGTTGTTCAACTGTTCCGCGTTGATTTCGTCGATGATGTTAGTCATTTCAATTTCCTGTATTCGTCTTTGAACTCAGCCAGTAATGCTTCTGATTCCGTATCCAGTGCGAGCCCTTCAAGCAACTCCGGTCTTCTCAACCAGGTTCTTCCCAGTGACTGTTTCTTTCTCCAACGTTCAATGGCTCCGTGGTCGCCGGATAATAACACCGGTGGCACGGCCAGCCCTTCTATTTCTTCGGGCCTGGTGAAGTGCTGGCAATCCAGCAATCCATCCATGAACGAATCCTGTTGTGCCGACTGCTCGTCTCCAAGCACGCCCGGCATCAAGCGTGTGACGGCGTCTATAAGCACCGCCGCGGCAAGTTCTCCGCCGCTGAGGACATAGTCACCTATGGACCATTCCTCATCGATTTCCAGCTCAATCAGCCGTTCATCGATTCCTTCATAGCGCCCACAGACGAGAATCAGTTCTTCTCGCCGGGCTAATTCTTTCACCGCATCCTGGTTCAGCGGCCTGCCCTGGGGACTGAGTAAACTGGCTTTCGCCGGTTCAGCGCTGCCGCCAGCGGCTTTTTTGGCAGCCTGAATGGTGCTGCGCAACGGTTCCACCGCCATCACCATTCCAGGACCTCCGCCATAAGGTCTGTCGTCCACTGTCCGGTGCCTGTCCGTCGCAAATTCGCGCGGATTAAGCAGCTCAAGGCTGACTTTTCCGTCGCTGATTCCTCGCCCGGTAACTCCCAGGCTGACCAGCGGCGTAAACGCCTCCGGAAACAACGTGATGACCTGAATTCTCATCACTCAAAATTCCGGGTCCCAGTCGACAACGACCGTCTTGTCTTCCAGGCTTACCTTTTTCACGTACTGTCCGGGAACAAATGGAATCAAACGTTCCTTTTCGCCCTTCACCACCATCACGTCATTGGCGCCGGTGGCAAGCATGCAATCTATGGTTCCCAGTTCGGTGCCGTCCTCGAGTTTGACCACCAGACCCGCCAGGTCCATCCAGTAAAACTCGTCATCCGGCAACTCCGGAAACTGGTCGCGGTATACGGCAATAGGCCGCTTAACCAGGCTTTCGGCCTGCTCGCGATCATTGCTCTCTTCCAGCAGAGCCACCAGGTACTTGCCCTGCTTTTTACCCTGCAGGATGCGAACCTCTTCAAGAGTTTCGCCCATTAGCCAGGGCTGATATTCAAATATCGCTTCCCTGGGTTCGGTCAAAGAATAAATCTTGACCCAGCCTTTGATGCCGTGAACGCCGGATATGTGACCGATCTGAACGACTTGGCGTTCGCCGGAAAACTCGACATCCACGTCATCGCCTCCGGCAGGATCAGGCAGCTGCTGTGCGAGCCTCGGAGACCAGGGATTTAACGCGATCACTGACCTGGGCGCCAACGCCCGTCCAGTAATCTACGCGCTCCAGGTCAAGACGAAGACGCTCTTCCTGGCCACGTGCTACCGGGTTGAAAAACCCGACCCGCTCGATGTTACGGCCATCACGTGCTTTACGGCTATCGGAGACTACGATGTGATAGAACGGCTTCTTTTTGGCCCCGCCGCGTGACAATCTAATTTTAACCATCTTTTATGAATCCAGTTGAATCCCAGCAAACCGCGCATTTTACCCCTCTTTCACCCAAAAGAAAACAACAATTCACTGAAAATACTCAGAAATAACCTTCCTGCCAGGGCCCTGTAATCGCCAGCGTCACCCCAGGACTGAAAATATTCAGGAACAACCACTCGCCATCTTCGGAAAACGTAGCGCCGGCCCATTCACTTTGCAGGGCTGTTTTTGCGAGATCGTGACCAGCAAAGTCACCCCTGAGGCGGGGATTGACCTGGCAAAACCTGAAAAACTCGCCATCACGGGTCAAGCCGGTAACGTTTTGTGCGGCCGTATCAGTGTGGAGCCGATCCTCGCAAATCACCAGGCTGCCGCGCGGGCTGACCACGATATTATCCGGCCCGGAAAAATAATCATGGCCGGCAGACTCGTAAACCATCCAGATTTTCTCCAGCTCCGGATGATACTCAAGCACGTAGCCTGCCATCGCACGGCCACCCATCTTGGAGGTGAAATACACCCGCCCCTCTGAAACGGCGCAGCCTTCGAGCGCCACGAAACCCGAACCACCTGCCGCGAGGCCCTGCTGCACCACGCCATCACCATTTGGGTGCGCCGCGGTCAGCCCGGCCGTGGGGTCCGGAATGTCGACCCATTCCACGTCCATTTGCTGCCCGATAATCAGGTAATCGGTCATTTCGGGACGATCGACGACTTTCATCATTTGCAATCTGCCACCCTGCCCGAGATGACCCGGCACCTCAGGAAGGAAGCGGTAGAACCCCGCTTTAGGCCCGGTGTCTTCGGTCATGTAAACCATGCCGGTGGCGGGATCCACTACCGCCGCTTCATGAAAAAACTGCCCCATCTCTACAATCGGCTCCGGTGCAGCGACTCCACTGGCTGGAACCTCGAATACGTAGCCATGCGGTAAACGGGCCCGCTCGACATCCCAGAACCGTTGTTTTCTTGGAGGAGACAGGTGTGCTATAGCCGGATTGAATACCGACTCCTCGCAACTCAACCACGTACCCCAGGGTGTTACGCCCCCGGCGCAGTTTTGTAGCGTACCGCCGAGGCTGACCCAGGAATCGATCAACTCTTCTGTTTCCGTATCGAAAACCAGGGTCGTGGTACCACCCGGCATCGCGTCATAAGCGCTTTCTGGATTACCGATCGGACCTGATGCGCCGTTTAGTTCGTGATTTCGAACCAGCGTGACCCTGCTTCCCTGTTGCTGTATGACACCCATGCCATCAGCGGCACCGGGCACCGTGTATCCGTCGTGCAAGTCCATGCCTGCCCAGGACATCGATTTGTAGCGAAAGCCTGCAGGTAACTTCAGTAAGGGAAGCCCGGTAGATTCATCATTGACAACCACCAATGGTCCCATCGGTTCGCTGAAGGGCGGCGGCTTCCCGGCCACGCGGTATTTGGCGAGAGCCACCAGGCCAAGTGATGCGCCGCCAGCCCCCAACAGGCTGGCCGCGAGAAACTCCCTGCGCGTTTTGATACTCAAAGACCTGGTCTCAATGCGGCATTTTGCCACCCGGGAATGTCCCGGGAGGCATCTGGCCTTTCATCTGGCCCATTTTGCGCATCATTTTCGCCATACCGCCTTTACCCATTTTCTTCATCATTTTTTGCATTTGCATGTGTTGCTTGAGTAAGCGATTGACGGCCTGGATCTGGGTACCTGAGCCCATGGCAATGCGTTTTTTGCGTGAACCCCGTATCACATCCGGAAAGCGGCGTTCCTGTGGCGTCATCGAGTTGATGATGGCGATCATCTGGCCTGTCTGGCGATCATTCACCTGGGACTTCACCTGATCCGGAATATTACTCATCCCGGGCAGCTTATCGACCAGCCCCCCCAATCCACCCATATTCTGCATTTGCTCCAGCTGTCCCCTGAAGTCTTCGAGGTTGAAACCCTGTCCGCGGCGGATTTTCTTGACCAGTTTCTCCGCTTCCTGCTGATCTACCTTGCGGTGTACTTCTTCGACCAGTGAAAGCACGTCGCCCATGCCCAGGATGCGCGACGCTATCCGCTCAGGATGAAAAGGCTGCAAGGCATCTGTTTTTTCGCCGGAACCCAAAAATTTAACCGGCTTGCCGGTAATGTGCCGGACCGACAACGCCGCACCACCGCGGGCATCGCCATCGGTCTTGGTCAACACGATGCCGGTCAGGGGCAATGTGTCATTGAATGCCGCAGCCGTATTGGCGGCATCCTGCCCGGTCATGGCATCGACCACGAACAGGGTTTCATGAGGATTGATCGCAGCGTGGATATCACGAATCTCCGCCATCATGTCATCATCGACATGTAAGCGCCCTGCCGTGTCCACCAGCAACACGTCACACATTTGCCGGCGGGCTTCGTTCATTGCATCACGCGCGATCTCCGCCGGTTTCTCGCTCACCATTGAAGGCTGGAATATGGCCCCGACCTGGCCGGCCAGAGTTTTGAGCTGCTCGATAGCCGCTGGCCGGTATACGTCGCAGCTAACCACCATCACGCGCTTTTTCTCCTGCTCGATCAACAGCCGGGCCAGCTTGGCAGTGGTTGTGGTCTTGCCGGAGCCCTGCAGACCCGCCATCAGTACGGCAACGGGCGGCTGGGCCTTCAGATCAAGGGCCTCGTTTTCCACACCCATAATCTGAACCAGTTCGTCATGAACCAGCTTCACCATGGCCTGGCCCGGTGTCAGGCTTTGCATTACTTCCTGGCCCAGGGCTTTTTCACGTACTTCGCTGACAAAAGTCTGCACTACCGGCAATGCCACATCCGCTTCGAGCAGCGCTATGCGGACTTCCCTCAGGGTGGCCTTGATGCCATCCTCGGTCAGGCGGCCTCTACCGCGCAGTTGCTGCACCGTGCGAGACAGGCGCTCAGTCAAATTTTCAAACATGAATCACTCCGGAAACAAACCAGTTTTTGGTCGATTGATGCGTATTGCAAACAGCTGTTGATTACTCAGGTATTATAGCCTCAGATTTGATCGATTATCGGAACGAAATGACTCACGAATTTCCTCTGATCCTGGCAGCCGCATTTTACCTGATCGCCGCTGTGCTTTTATATGCCTTCATCCGGAAGCGCTCGGTTGGCTTGCGCAACGCCTCGTTCGCATTTGCGGCGCTGGGCACCTTGCTGCATGCCGGCGTGCAATACACCCACTGGTTCGGCCAGGCTGTGCCTGATGTCGCCGTGCCCCACCTGCTTTCCCTGTGCGCCCTGGTGGTGATGGTTTTACTGATTTCCTCGACCTTCAGCAGGCCTGCCTTGTATGCAGCAGGGCTGGTCGCGCTACCGATCGCAGCCGGTGTTTTATTGCTGGAATGGGTGCTACCGCATGGCGGTAATCCCCTGAACGAGACTTCCATCGGTATCACGGTGCATATGATCAGCTCGGTACTGGCGTTCGGCCTGCTCAGTATTGCGGGCGTCTATGCGCTTTTTGTTTTTCTTATCGATCATTTTCTCAGGCGTCACCACCTTAGCCCGCTGGTGCGCACCCTGCCCCCGCTGGATGTGCTGGAAGACCTGTTATTCAAAACCATCGCAGCGGGCTTTGCCCTGCTGTCGGTTTCCCTGCTGTCCGGCATCATGTTCATTGATGACATTTTCGCCCAGCACCTGGTCCACAAGACCATTCTTTCGATCATGGCCTGGCTGTTATTCGGCATCATGTTATGGGGACGCTGGCGCTATGGCTGGCGGGGCAGTCTGGCGGTGCGCCTGACACTGGTTGGAATCGTACTGCTGGTGCTCGCTTACTTCGGCAGTAAACTCGTACTGGAAATGATCCTGGGCAAGAGCTGGCAGTCCTGAGCCATGGAAGACATCGCACTGAGCAGTTTGTACATCACCCTGCTGATTCTGATCCTGCTTTCCGGTTTCTTTTCCAGTTCCGAAACCGGCTTGATGGCAATCAACAAGTACCGCTTGCGCCACCTGGCCAACCAGGGACACCGGGGTGCGAAACTCGCGCAACGCCTGCTGCGGACTCCTGACCGCCTGATTGGACTGATCCTGCTGGGTAACAACCTGGTCAATATCCTTGCCGCTTCCATTGCCACCATTATCGGCATCCGTTTATTTGGCGTCAATGGTGTGTGGATTGCTTCGCTGGCTTTAACCGTGGTCATCCTGATTTTTTCAGAAGTGGCTCCGAAAACCATTGCTGCAGTTCACCCTGAGCGTATTGCCTTTCCTGCATCCTACGTGCTCTTTGTTCTGCTCAAGATCCTCTACCCGGTCGTGTGGCTGGTCAATGGGCTGGCCAACCTGGTCCTCAAGCCATTCCGGGTTCGCACCAATGTCGACCTGATGGAACATCTCAACCGCGAAGAACTCCGGACACTGGTCAAGGAAGGCGGAAAACAAATCCCCGACGACCATCAGCGCATGCTGGTCAATATTCTCGACCTTGAACAGGCCACCGTGGAAGACGTGATGATTCCTCGCCAGGATATTGTCGGCATAGATCTGGATGACGATTGGGACGATATTTTGCTGCAGTTAACCCAGACCTTTTACACGCGGATGCCGGTTTATCGGGACACGGTTGACCAGGTTGAAGGGCTTTTGCATATTCGAACCGTGATCTCAAAACTCGCCCACGGAGCACTCACTTTTGACGAGCTGAAACGCTCGGTCCGTAGCCCTTACTTCATTCCCGAAGGCACCGCACTGACGCAGCAATTGCTCGAGTTCCAGCGCAGGGAGCGGCGCATGGGCCTGGTCGTCGATGAGTACGGCGATATCCAGGGGCTGGTGACGCTGGATGACATCCTGGAAGAGATCGTGGGTGAATATACGGCCGAGAGTCGTGCCAAGACACGCGACATCCGCATGCTCGATGATGGCAATTACGTGGTCGACGGAGCGGTGGCCCTGCGCGCGCTGAACCGCAACATGGACTGGAACCTTCCGGAAGACGAGGCCAGCACATTGAACGGCATGTTGCTGGAAGAACTCGGCGAGATTCCATCTGGAAAAGCCAGTTTGAAAGTTGGCCGTCACATCATGACCATCCTGGAAATCAAGGACAACATGATCTGCAAAGTCCTGATCAAGCCCGAGCGCGCACCCAAGTAATCAATCCGGACCAGGTGGTTTTCAACACGATCGCGGCAGCCACGGCTACCACCAGCATCATCATGATGTAGATTGTCCCACTCAACCCGAAGAAAACCGGCTCTCCCATAAAGCGCAACCAGGCTTTAGTGAAGAAAGTGAAGGTAAACAGGTGCGTCAGGAACAGGGTATAGGCAAAAGGTGACAGCCGGTCCAGCAAACGAGAGATCCGGCCCGGGTGGTTAGCCAGCAGGCTCATGATCGCAACGCAGCCGAGCACACTGCAGAGTTTCACTAAAAAGTCCATCCACAGGAATAACACCCGGTATTCCGGTTTCGCAAGCAAGACGTAAACCACGCTTGCCGGGCCCGCAGTTGACAGAAAAAGCGCAACCAGACCCCCATTTATTGTGCCGCTGTGAATCACCAGGTCTTTTTTCCAGTGATACAGGAGAATGCCGATATAGAAAGCGAAAACGATGTCAAAACGCATGAACCACAGTGGGTAAACCTCGAAGAAAAATGCCGACTTGAGGTAAATGCACTTGTAAGCCATCCAGAAAACGACCGCAACATTCACGTAGCGCACGCGGGCCACCACGGCCAGTAATGGCAACAGTAAAAAACAGGTGAACAGGTCTTTCAGAAAATACAGCGGCTCATTGGCCGGAATTTTGTAAAACGCGAAAGTTGCCTGGAACCAGCCAAATGCATTGAAAGGAGATATCTGTAAGTCAGGCCTGACCGCCGGGTCCTGTGCTTGCGCGGGCCAGGTGATCAGGATAATGAATAACAGATTGGCCCAGATCAACGGCCAGACCAGGCGGCGGGCTTTGCGGATCAGCAACTCCAGGTAGCCATACCGGTCCAGGCTGAGAACGGCCAGGTAACCGGAGATCAGGCTCAACAAAGGCACACCGCTCTTGGCCAGGCTGCTCTTGAGGAATACCATCAGCCAGTTGCTGAAATCAAGCGTCGCAGCGCTGTTGATTCTGCTCACATTGTCCAGCAGGCCGAAATGCGCAAAACTCATCAGCAGTATAAGTAATGGTCGAATCATCCGGATAGCGGATGAGGTTTGTGGCGAGGGAACAAACCCCTGTGTCCAGTCGATTTTCATCCCTGGCTGATTCGCTCCAGCGTTTCGGCCACACTTCGTGCAGGAATGATTGAAAGCCCCGCCGGAGGCTTACGGGGCGCATTGGCGGCTGGCACTACGGCAACTTTGAAGCCGTGGCCTGCTGCCTCTTTCAGGCGCTGCTCTCCATCCGGCACCGGGCGGATTTCACCCGACAAACCCACTTCTCCGAAACAGATCATCCGGTCCTGCAGGGGACGGTCGCGAAAACTCGAGTAAAGCGCCAGCAGCATCGGCAAATCGGCCCCCGTTTCGCTGATGCGCATTCCGCCTACCACGTTGATGAACACATCATGATCGGCCAGCGCCACGCCGCCGTGCCGGTGCAATACTGCCAGCATCATTGCCAGGCGGTTTTGTTCCAGACCCAGTGCAACGCGCCTGGGATTGTTCAGATGGCTCAGGTCCACCAGGGCCTGAACTTCCAGCAGGATGGGCCGGGTACCTTCCCTGACCACCGTTATCGCACTGCCCGAAACCGGTTTGTCGTGCCCGGACAGGAATATGGCCGATGGATTTTTAACTTCCTTGAGCCCCTTACCCGTCATGGCGAACATGCCCAGTTCGTTGACCGCGCCAAACCGGTTCTTGACCGCGCGGATCACCCGGTAGCGGCTGCCGGCATCGCTTTCGAAGTAGAGCACGGCATCCACCATGTGCTCAAGAACACGCGGGCCAGCCAATGCGCCCTCCTTGGTCACGTGGCCTACCAGGACGACACAGCAATGGTGGTCTTTGGCCCAACGCACCAAGGCCGCGGCCGATTCCCGAATCTGCGTTACCGAGCCGGGCGCCGAGCTGAGAGATTCGGTATAAACGGTCTGGATCGAATCAATAATCATCAAGCGGGGCTTTTCCGCCTTGGCGTGGCCCAGTATCTGCTCCACCGAGGTCTCTGTCAGGCAACGGATGCCGTCCAGTGACAGTTCCAGCCGGCGGGCTCGCATGCCAATCTGGTCCAGGGATTCTTCGCCGGTGATATAAATGCTGGGAAAACGGCCTGCGAGTGCCGCCACCAGCTGAATCAGCAAGGTTGATTTGCCGATTCCGGGATCTCCACCGAGCAGAATCACTGAGCCCGGGACGATGCCGCCTCCCAATACGCGATCCAGTTCGCCTACTCCGACAGCCATCCGCTCGACCGAAGCCTGATCGACCGAAGCCAGGTTCTTCACCTGGTTGCTGAGCTGCCCCGAGTAGCCTGCAAATCGCCCGGCCGGGGTCGAATCTGCAACCGATTCCACCACACAATTCCATTCATTGCATTCGGGACACTGCCCCGCCCACTTGCTCAGGCGGGTACTACAATTTTCACATTTATAGCTGATTTTGTTTTTGGCCATTTGGAAGAGTCCCCGGGTCAGACGAATTTGTAACAGATCAGGCCGATGACCACCAGCGCATATCACATTCGGGTGAATTTTCTTACAATGGCAGGATGAACAATCAACTTTATGAAAATCCGGTGCACATCGAGTCAGTCGGTGATTGTAACTTTTACCACACAACCGACATTCCAGGCATTGGCGTTGTAGAAGGTCAGTGGGACCTGCGTGGACATGCAGACCAATATCTTGGCGGCTATGATTTTACCGGCAAGCGCGTTTTGGAAATTGGTCCCGCAACGGGCTTCCTCACATTTCACATGGAAAAGACCGCCAGTGAAGTGGTTGCCGTGGAGCTTCCGATGGACCGGAATTTCTGGAACGCTGTCCCCTACCACAAAATGGGTTTGTCACGTGGCCGCAATGAAGAGTGGGCCGACTGTGAAAAACAGTTCCACGAACACATAGGCGGAATCAGAAACGGCTTTTGGTTTTGTCACGAAAAATTTGCATCACGATCCAGGGTCTACAATGGCTCGTCTGAAAACCTGCCCGCTGAGCTCGGGGATTTTAATGTCGCGCTGCTTGCCGCCATCCTGCTCCATGCGAGGTCACCGGTGTCTATCCTTGAAAGCTGCGCGCGCCGGGTCAGTGACTCAATCATAATTACCGAGAAATTCTGGCCCGAACTGGGAGAAGGCCCTGTATGTTCGCTGGTGCCGGCGGCCGGCAACGACGCCTGGGACACCTGGTGGCAGTTCACGCCCCGATTCTTCACCCAGTTTCTCGAAGTACTGGGCTTTACACAGCACCAGGTGACATTTCATCAGCAAACGGCGTTCAATCAAGACCATGCCATGTTCACGATCGTTTCCTCGCGCCCGTGACCTCCAGCCCATGTTGTAAACCACTGGAATTTCATACAATAGTGTTCAGTCAAATGAGTACAGCTTAAGTATGGACCGCCTGCAGGAACAGCAACTGATCGGCGAAGCGCCCGTTTTTCTCGAAGTGCTCGAGCGGGTTTCACGTGTTGCACAGCTTAACCGGCCTGTTCTGGTTATCGGCGAGCGCGGCACGGGTAAAGAACTGATTGCCGCCCGAATTCACTACCTGTCACCCCGCTGGGACCAGCCATTCGTGAAACTCAATTGCGCTGCGCTGGCAGAGTCTCTGCTGGAAACCGAGCTGTTTGGCCACGAAGCCGGCTCTTTCACCGGCGCGACACGCAGGCGCCTGGGCCGGTTCGAGCTGGCCAACGAAGGCAGCCTGTTCCTGGATGAACTGGCCGTCACATCCAGCCGGGTGCAGGAAAAAGTGCTGCGCGTGATCGAATACGGAGAACTCGAGCGGGTTGGCGGTAACGACACCATCCGCACTGATGTGCGGATTATTGGCGCAACCAATGAGGACCTGCCCGCCCTGGCGGAACAGGGTAGATTCCGCGCTGATCTGCTGGACCGCCTGGCTTTTGATGTAATCACCCTGCCCCCGCTGCGTGAGCGCCAGGAAGATATTTTACCGCTGGCAGCACATTTTGCGGTGAAAATGTCCGGTGAACTGGGGCTTGAGTTGTTTGAAGGTTTCTCGGAAAGTGCCCGGGAAATGCTGCTGGATTTCTCCTGGCCCGGCAATGTACGCGAGCTTAAAAATGTGGTTGAGCGTGCCGTCTATTCCTCGCTTGGCATCGATGAGCCGATTTCGGAAATCAATTTCGATCCCTTTGATTCACCGTGGCGGCCGGGAGGCGCCGTAGAGGAATCTCCCGCGGCCAGTACATTGCACCCACCGTCCGAAGCCTACGATTTCAAGGAACACATTCAAAACACTGAAATCGGGTTGTTACAGGCTGCTTTGAAAAAATGCCGGTTCAACCAGAAAAAGACCGCCAAATACCTGGGCATGACCTACCACCAGCTAAGAGGCTATTTGCGTAAGTACGAACTAACAGATTCTGAAGACGAATAAAAGGAGTCTCACGTGCGACGGCATCTATTGGCCGTACTCGCTTGACTGGGCATAGGCATGTTCAGGCGCATAATTGACAAACCGCAGCCATTGCCCCTGGAATGTGAGCGCAACCGTATCTGTCGGGCCATTTCGATGTTTGCCGATAATGATTTCGGCTTTGCCTTTCTCCGCGGTGTCCTCGTTGTACACCTCGTCGCGGTAAATAAAAATAATCAGGTCCGCGTCCTGCTCGATCGCACCGGATTCGCGCAAGTCAGCCATGACAGGACGCTTGTTTGGCCGTTGCTCCAAAGCACGGTTCAACTGTGAAAGCGCGATGACCGGCAAGTGCAATTCCTTGGCAATGGCCTTGAGCGAACGGGAAATTTCCGCGATTTCGGTCGCCCGGTTTTCACTGGAACCGGGTACCGCCATCAACTGCAGATAATCCACCACGATCATGCCAATATTATGTTCCCGCTTGAGCCTGCGGGCACGAGCGCGCAACTCCGAAGGAGACAAAGAAGCCGTTTCGTCAATAAACAATTTGCTCTTGTGCAGCAGGTTCATCGCTGAGGTCAGCTTCGGCCAATCCAGTTCATCCAGGTTGCCCGTGCGCAGACGCGTTTGATCGATTTGCCCCAGCGAGGAAAACAGGCGCATGACCAGTTGCAAGGCCGACATTTCCATGCTGAAAATGGCGACTGGCACATTGTGCTTGATGGCCGCGTTTTCAGCGATGTTCATGGCCAGGGTTGTCTTACCCATCGCGGGACGACCGGCGACGATTATCAGGTCAGAGTCCTGAAATCCGGCCGTTAACTTGTCGAGATCCTTGAACCCTGTCGGTGTTCCGGTGATCTCACCCTCGAATTCGTGCAGTTCCTGGATCTTTTCAATGGCTTCCTTGATGGTGTCCTGCACCGTGACGAAACCAGCGCTGGTTCGCATGCCCTGGTCGGCGATCGCGAATACCTTGCGCTCAGCTTCCTCCAGAAGTTCCCGGCTGTCACGTCCATCAGCGGAAAAACAACTGGTGGTAACTTCGGCACCGACATCGATCAGTTGGCGCAGAATGGACTTCTCCCTGACGATATCAGCGTGAGCTTTTACATTGGCTGCACTGGGAGTTGTGGAGGCAAGCTGGCTGATATAGCCACCGCCATCGACCTGCTCCACCAAACCGTGTGATTCAAACCACTCGGTTACCGTGACGGCATCGCAAGGCTTTCCCTTGTTGCTGAGTTCGTGAATGGCCCGGAAAATCAGGCGGTGATCTTCACGGTAGAAATCGGTCTCGGTGATGACATCAGCCACCTGGTCGAAGGCGCGGGCAGACAATAACAGCCCCCCAAGCACCGCCTGTTCGCCCTCAATTGAATGAGGTGGAACTTTAAGATTTTCGACGGTAGCAAGTTTGGGGGCTGGCATTCCTTGGCTTTATTCCGGATTTACGGTGACCTTGATCTCGGCTTCTACGTCCGCGTGGAGGTGAATTAAAACACTATGTTCACCAGTATAGCGGATTGGGCCTTCGCCCATGATGACTTCGGACTTGTTCAACGCAATGCCACGTTCGGTAACCTCGTCAGAGATTTCGCGGGGACCGATTGATCCGTATAGCTTACCCTCTTCACTGGCATTGGCTGCCAGTACGATCTCGAAACCGTTCAGCGCGGTCACCCGATCTTCTGCGGTAGACAGCTTCTTAAAAGCGGCTTTTTCGAGTTCTCCACGACGGGCTTCGAATGCGGCAATGTTGGCGGTGGTAGCAGGCACAGCCTTACCGGTAGGTACCAGGTAATTTCGGCCATAACCTGGCTTAACATTCACCTTGTCACCCAGGTCGCCCAGTTTTTGTACTTTTTCAAGCAGTATCAGTTCCATTTCGGTTCTCCTGATCGATCAGCAGATCAATGGTTATCGGTATAAGGCAGGAGCGCCAGGTAGCGCGCGTGCTTTATAGCCTTGGCAAGCTGACGCTGATAACGCGCCTTGGTACCCGTAATACGGCTGGGTACGATCTTGCCGGATTCACCGATGTACTGCTTGAGCATGTTGATGTCTTTGTAATCGATCTCGGTAATTCCCTCAGCGGTGAAGCGACAGAATTTCCTGCGTCTGAATTGACGAGCCATGATATTTCTCCTGTTCCTGATCAGGCCTCAGCGCTGTCTGCGTCTGCGGCCTTTTTGCTTGATTCTTCGGATGCCAACTCAACCGGTGCGGCCTCGTCTGCTGTTTCTTCGCTGTCGACTTCTGCGGCTTCAACCACTTCTTCTGCAGCTTCAACCACTTCTTCTGCAGCTTCAACCACTTCTTCTGTGGCTTCAACCACTTCCTCGGCGGCTTCAACCACCTCTTCGGTCGGCTCTTCAGATTTCTCTTCAGCAGGTGCTGCTGCCGGCTTTTTAGCAGCTCTTTCAGCATCGGCAGCCTTGCGCTCTTCATAAGAGCGGCTCGTACGGTCTTTTTCTTCCTTCGCCTTCATCATCAATGACTGCTCTGCAACGGCTTCCTGACGACTGACCGTCAAGTGGCGCAAAACAGCATCGTTGAAACGGAAAATACCTTCGAGCTCAGACAATGTGGCGTCATCACATTCGATATTCATCAGGATGTAATGGGCTTTGTGCAGTTTGGCAATGGGGAAAGTCAACTGACGGCGACCCCAGTCTTCCAGGCGGTGAATCGCACCGTTACTACCCTCGATCAGGGCACGGTAGCGTTCCAGCATGGCAGGAACTTGCTCGCTCTGGTCCGGATGAACCAGAAAACATATTTCGTAGTGTCTCATTGTGACTCCTTGTGGATTTGTCAGTGCGAAAACCGCACCACCAAAGCTTCCTTCATCAAATTGTTTCAAGAAGTGAAGCAAGGATGTTCGCCCGGGAACAATTCCGCTGGACGAAGCCGGCGAATTATATCAGGGTTTAGCCGATGGTGAAACTCTCTCCGCAACCGCATTCATCGGTCACGTTGGGGTTGTTGAATTGAAATGAAGAACCCAGCCCTTCAGCTGCAAAATCAATAACGGAGCCATCCAGAAATGCGAGGCTATCGGGGGTAACTACAATCTTCACGTCATCCTGTTCGAAGACAACGTCATCGGGCTGAATGTCTTCGGCCAGCGCGACCGTGTAGGCCCATCCGGAACAACCTGTTTTGGTCACACCGAGGCGCAGACCTATTCCGCCATCCCGGTCGATAAAACTTCTGACCCGCTCTGCCGCGGGAGGCGTCAAACTAATAGCCATAAGCCAATATTTTTCCCATTAATGATCAATTGATCGTACTGCGGGGTTTTGGTTCCGTCAAAGGTGCACTATTATGTGGGGCTTCCCGACCCCGGATCAACTCATTCATTATGTCAATCAGCAGAATTAAAGACGCACTTGCGGGCAAACCGGCTATCGGCTCGGAAATCACGGTAAGGGGCTGGGTACGAACCCGCCGCGACTCCAAAGCGGGTTTCTCCTTTATAAACGTGCACGATGGTTCCTGTTTCGACGCAATCCAGGTGGTCGCACCAGGGGAACTGGCCAATTACGCGGATGAGGTTCAGAAGCTTACCTCCGGCTGTTCCGTGGAATGCTCCGGCATCCTGGTTGAATCGGGCGGCCGTGGGCAACAGTACGAAATCCAGGGAACTTCAGTAGAAGTCATTGGCTGGGTTGAAGAACCAGAGACCTACCCTATCCAGCCCAAGCGGCATACGTTCGAGTTTCTGCGCGAAGTGGCACACCTGCGGCCACGCACGAATACTTTTGGTGCTATTACCCGGGTGAGGCACGCAGCAGCACAGGCCATCCACAGGTATTTTAGCGAACAGGGCTATTACTGGATTAATACGCCAATTATTACTTCATCTGACGCCGAGGGCGCTGGAGACATGTTCCGGGTCAGCACGCTGGACCTGGCCAACCTGCCCCGCACCGAAAAAGGCGATGTAGATTTCAGCCAGGACTTTTTCGGCAAGGAAACGTTCCTGACCGTGTCCGGACAACTTAATGTAGAAGGTTATTGCCTCGCTTTAGGCAATGTATATACCTTTGGCCCTACTTTCAGGGCTGAAAACTCGAATACATCACGACACCTGGCAGAGTTCTGGATGGTGGAACCGGAAATTGCGTTCGCCGACCTTGATGACCTCGCGGATCTTGCTGAGGAGTTCCTTAAATATGTTTTCGCCGCCGTGCTGGAGGAGTGCCCCGACGACATGGCATTTTTCGAGCAGCGCATTGAACCCCAGGCAATTACGCGCCTGCAGTCGTTTATCGAGAAAGACTTTGTCCGGCTCAACTATGAAGAAGCCATCGAAATCCTCAAGAATGCCGATGCTGAATTTGAATACCCGGCCAAATGGGGACTCGATCTGCAGACCGAGCACGAGCGTTACCTGACCGAAAATCACTTCAATGCACCTGTGGTGGTGATGAATTACCCCACCGAGATCAAGGCCTTTTATATGCGCCTGAGTGATGACGAACGAACAGTAGCAGCGCTGGATGTGCTGGCGCCCGGCATCGGGGAGATCATCGGTGGCTCGCAGCGCGAAGAGCGCCTCGAAGTGCTGGAGCGGCGAATGGATGAGCTGAATCTCGATAAAGAGCACTATGACTGGTACCTGGATCTGCGCCGCTACGGTACCGTTCCACACGCCGGCTTTGGCCTGGGATTTGAACGACTGGTGAATTACATCACCGGTATGACAAACATTCGGGACGTTATCCCCTACCCCCGCGTTCCCGGTAAAGCTGACTTTTAGCCTGGCAGGCCGGTCCCGGCCTGGCGCTACAGAAAGCTCCCACGCATAAAAAAACGGTCAGAAACATCATCCATGTTGTTTCTGACCGTTATGCGGACGTCTCGCCACCCGCAAAGTGCATCCATGCTTAACAAGGGCTGTAGATCCTTCTACTTGGAGCCAGCAATCCGTGCCGTTTCCAACCTTGTTGAGACACAGTATAGCCATCTTTGTCTATAGACGCAAGTGTCTATTTCACTTTTTGTCTAAATTCTTTTTTGGCTATATTTTATTTTGTCTAAATTCAAAATTGGCTATTGACAATATTGGCTAATTAGACTAATCTGCACACTATGTTATATGTACTCCACCATCCAAAAGGAACGTTGATGATCTCAGCCCAGGATAAGGAACAGGTCCAGAAATGGAGTGAGCGTCAACTGGGCATGAAAGCCCGACTGGTTTCTATCTCTGAAGAAGGATCTTTAGAGAAAGATGGTTTCATAGAAAAAGGCGGCACGGGAATCAAGGCCAGCGAGGCCGAAGGTTGTCAGCCAGTCCTGAGCATCATGGCAGATTTCATAAGGAAACTGTCCGATGCCGAAGACGGTCACATGGAAAGTGACCAATATGTGAGCGGTCCCCGCTTGAAAGGCATGATGCCTACGATTCACTAAGGGAAAAAGCAATACCGGGAGATATGGATATCTCCTGTATTTGATAGGGAGATCAGACTGATACAGACGAATTCTAATTCAGTTTCAATATCAAATATCAAGGGGTGAAACGGATTTTCACTAAGGGAACATGGAAGTTCCGCAACGCCGAAGGGCGTTCAGTCACCCGGCAAGCACAAGGAGCGTGTAAGTCGGGTGGGCAAACAAGGTTTAACCTTGCTTGTACTGTGAGCATTGGGAACCGCAGTTTCAATGACGAGTAAAAGCTTAAAAAAACTTGGCAAGTCATTGAAAAATACGATATCCTGTCTATAGAGTGCCAACAATGCACACAGTCTCCTGTTCTAGGACCCGAACAGGTTTTCACGATATGGACTTCACATACTGTTTAAGGGGATTTTCAGGAGACTGTAAATGCCCAGGCTCGCAATGCAGAATGATGTAAACCAGCAAGACGATGCGAAGTCCATTACGCATTTTCTAAGTCGGGTGTTTCGCAAGGTAGTTCGTCTTGTGATTGGCTCTGCCTCTTTGCCTGCTCTAATAGATATTCTTAAAGCAATCTACGTCGAAGAAGCTCAAAGAAAACTCCTCAGAGATGGTTCAAAACCTACCAAAAGTGCCATTGCTTTGATGACCGGCCTCGATACTAGGGTGGTAACTTCTTTGATGGCTGAAAACTTGGATAGCACGATTCAAAATCAGAGCATAAACCCTGAACATGCATTAATTGATATGTGGACCAGTGACCCATTCTTCCAAGATACCGAGACTGGAGAACCGGCGCGACTCCCAATTGTTGGTCGGGGGAGAACATTTCAAACTTTGGTTGTAAGAGCGATTGGCAGAAACATTACAGTGAAAACCGTAATAAGTCGGCTGCTGGCATCTAACAATATTCGTGTGATTCAAGAAAACGTTGAAGAAGTCGAATTGCTCTCTGAATTCTATTCACCAGTTTCCGATGATAGAGCCAAACAAACAGAAGTCGGTCTGATTGAAGCCTCTAGAGTATTGAGTGCAGTAATACACAACATGAGTTCAGATCCAGACATCCGAGTTCCTCAACAAGGACGTTGGACCTACCGCCTTAACCCAAAAAAATACAAAAAGTTCCGAAAGAGGGTAAGAGAACTCCTGGGTAGACAAATTAAGGAAGGGGAGTTGTTACTCGAAGAATTCGAGGAACCAACAAAGCAACCTGGTCAAATGACTGTTGGTATCGGTTGGTATCAATGGCGTGACCAATTACCTGAAGAGGAGGAAGAGTAAAGGGGGTATTTAGTACTCAAACTTCTTTCAGGTGTGTTTAGCAGCCTGGCCAAATGCAGAAGGTGAAAATTACCCGCATGCGGCCTGAACTTGAAGAAAGAGGAGAAAACTATGACTCGTTGGATGATTGAAAAAAGCGGCACTGGTATCGAGAAATCTGGAACCGGGATCGAAAAGTCCGGGACTGGAATTGAGAAATCAGGAACTGGTATTGAAAAATCAGGTACTGGCATTCGGCGCGGGTTACTGGCCTGCACGCTGGCAGCAGTCACGTGCGCTGGAAGCGTTCAAGCTGGAAATATCGACCCAGCAGGATCGTTACAAATTGTAGTTAACAATAACTCCCTTGCGGTGTCATGGATTATTGGTGACAGCGTATTTTCCGGCGTGTCTTCTTTAGATGGGTCATATGCGAATTTAATGCTGACTGAAGTTGCATTGGGTTCAGGATCATTTGGAGTAGAAGTAACCGGAGGCGGCACAGGTTCAAACACCGAAGTAACTGGCGGTGGAACCGGATCAAGCACCCAGGTTACTGGTGGCGGAACCGGATCAAGCACCCAGGTTACTGGTGGCGGAACCGGATCTAACACAAAGGTTACTGGTGGCGGAACCGGATCTAACACAAAGGTTACTGGTGGCGGAACCGGAT